>JAEEGI010001798.1_pt1 | contig 52982 bp, 41 predicted proteins | sample 8958751 | NCBI WGS metagenome assembly JAEEGI01 (sample SAMN16246545, study PRJNA631951) | gut metagenome | biome: gut microbiome; feature: rumen; material: KS-attached | host: Bos | place: Iran: Karaj | collected 2018-10
CCCGGGGTTTCCACCGGCTGTCCCCCGGAAAGGGGTTGGTTGCATACGCGTTACGCACCTGTGCGCCACTCGCACGGCCCCGAAGGGCCGATCCCGTTCGACTTGCATGTATTAGGCCTGCCGCTAGCGTTCATCCTGAGCCAGGATCAAACTCTTCATTGTAGTATTGTTGTACTTTTCTTTTTTTCCTGTTTTAGGGCTCCGCTATGTCTTTCATTGTTCCTTACTCTTCGAGGTCGGTCCAGGGCCTCCCGGCCCCTCCCGCCTCGGACTTCTTTATGCTGGCCTCAAGCTTTCAAAGAACTCGTGTCCCCGGCCGCTCCCCTCTTCCTTCCTCATTTCTCAGGGCCGAAAACGGGTGCAAAATTACAGCTTTTTCTGATACGTGCAACACTTTTTCCATCTTTTTTTTCATAATTTTTTTTGTCAGCTGATAACCAGTCGGTTACACGCATAAAAAAAAGGATGCGCACCGGGGCACATCCTTTTTTTCTAGCTAAATACCAGTTTTTACTTATTCTTCAAGAGGTCACGAATCTCAGTAAGGAGTTCCTCTTGGGTGGGTCCAGCAGGAGCTGCAGGTGCAGGTTCTTCCTTTTTCTTCATCTTATTCAAACCTTTAACGACCAAGAAGATGCAGAAAGCGATGATGATGAAGTCGAAGATCACCTGAATGAAATTACCCCAAGTAAGTGCCAGCTCAGGCTTGACGACCTCTTCACCCTGCATCACGGCCTCACGGATGACCCATTTCCAGTTGGTGAAGGTCAAACCGCCAGTGGCCGCACTAATCAGCGGCATGATGATGTCAGACACCAATGAAGTGACAATCTTGCCAAAGGCACCGCCGATAACGACACCGATAGCCATGTCCATGACATTGCCTTTAACGGCAAATTCTTTGAATTCCTTGAAAAGTCCCATAGTCTTTTATTTTTAAAAACGATATACCTATTAATTAATCCATGCAAATATATGAAAAAACCGCTTCGATGCACAAGACGAAGCGGTTTTTTTTCAGAACTCCGAAGTGAAATGGAATTCGATGTCCGGATACTTTTCCATGGCAATCTGCAAGGCGTAGGGTGATTCCGCCAGAAACACGTCCCTCCCCTCTTTATCCTCGGCCAGGTTCAGCGCCTTGCGGTTTTTGAAGTCCTTCAGCTGCTCCTCGTTGTCACTCGTGATCCAAGCGGTTTTATACAGCGAGATCGGCTCATAGCGACAAGAGGCGTTGTATTCGTGAAGTAACCGGTATTGGATCACCTCAAACTGGAGTTCTCCCACAGTGCCAATGATCTTTCGGCCCGTCATCTTTCCTGTAAACAGCTGCGCCACGCCCTCATCAGTGAGCTGTTCCAAGCCTTTGGCCAGCTGCTTCGACTTCATCGGGTCGGCGTTCTCCACATAACGGAACTGTTCGGGCGAGAAACTCGGTATGCCCCTATAGTTAAGGATCTCCCCTTCGGTCAATGTATCCCCGATCTTGAAGTTTCCGGCATCATACAGACCCACAATGTCGCCAGGATAGGCCTCGTCGAGCACCGACTTCTTCTGGGCCATGAAGGCTGTTGGGTTGGAGAACTTCAGTTCGCGGCGTTGGCGCACATGGAAATAATTCTTGTTTCGTTCAAACTTACCTGACACCACCCTAACAAAAGCGATACGATCACGATGGTTGGGGTCCATGTTGGCGTGGATCTTGAAAACGAAACCAGTGAATTTCTCTTCTGAAGGCTCGATATGGCGTTCTTCGGTGTCGCGGCCGATGGGCGTCGGGGCGATTTGGATGAAGCAGTCGAGCAGTTCCTTGACGCCGAAATTATTCAAAGCGGAGCCGAAGAATACAGGGCAGATGTCACCCCGGAGATAAGCCTCGCGAGTGAACTCGTCATACACGCCCTGCACCAGATCAGTCTCCGTGCGCAAGGTCTCAGCATCGTCACCGAGCATCTTGTCAAGTTCCGGGTTGTTCAAGTCGTCGAAAGCGATACCTTCAGTGATATGCTGTTTGTCGGAATTGAACAGGTAGAGACTCTTGTCGTAAATGCTATACACTCCTTTGAATTTAGGGCCCATGTTGATTGGCCAGCTCAGCGGGGTCAACCGAAGGTTGAGCTTCTGTTCGATCTCGTCGAGAAGTTCAAAAGCGTCCTTACCTGGACGGTCCATCTTGTTGATGAATATAATAATAGGTGTATTTCGCATCCGGCACACTTCGACGAGGCGCTCGGTCTGGGCTTCGACACCTTTGGCAGCGTCAATGACAACGATGACACTATCAACGGCTGTCAAGGTACGGAAGGTGTCTTCGGCGAAATCCTTGTGGCCTGGAGTGTCAAGAATGTTGATCTTAACCCCTTGGTAGTCGAATCCCATGACGGAGGTAGCGACGGAGATGCCTCTCTGCCGTTCAATCTCCATCCAGTCGGAGGTGGCTGTCTTCCGGATCTTGTTCGATTTGACGGCACCGGCCACCTGGATAGCCCCACCATAAAGCAGCAGTTTCTCGGTCAAGGTAGTCTTACCCGCATCGGGGTGGCTGACAATGGCGAAAGTCCTCCGCCTATTGATTTCCTCTAAAAAAGTCATATACGATCGCTTTTAAAATAAAAAAGCGCAGGTCTTTGGGACTTGCGCTCTCAGCGGTCCGGACGAGGCTCGAACTCGCGACCTCCTGCGTGACAGGCAGGCATTCTAACCAAACTGAACTACCGGACCAGCCTGAAAAAGAACTTTGTTGTTTTGCTTTGCGGATGCAAAAGTACAACCATTTTTGAAATCTGCAAGCATTTTTTTCACTTTTTTTGAAATTATTTTTTTATTCATTGATTATCAAATATTTATAATAGCCATCATCGAGACAGCAAAAAGGAAGATTTAAGTCTGCTGCCTGACTTTTCCAGTCGCCAACATAATAGTTTGGCACAGAACCATCAACAAGCAACAATGAAGGACGATACACTTTAACAACCTCGCTCAATCTAGCCCGTTGCTTTCCCGTAACCATCAGAATATCAACGTCAATAGATTGAGCACTCGTATCAAGCACCAATGAAGGTCCGACTATGGCCATCAACTTTCCTTGAAACGAGAGCAAGGGACCGCGCTTCAACACCAGCTCTGTATCCACGTCATCCACGAGAGTGTAACAAGGCGGGTTCATGGACAATTGCTTTTGTGACCAAGACCCTTTCAGGCTATAATCTATGGATGAGTTGTCATTCAACAATTGCTCATCGCAAAGCAACAAATGCTGTGCACCCTGGATAAAATCGATGGCCGTATGGTTTTTCATGGAATAAAACAACAGTTCAGTTCGGTTCACCGTTTGATGCGCTCGAACCGCCAATGAGCCGGCAAATACGAGACCCACCACCACCATCTCCATCAAGAACCGTTTTTTTCTTATATTAATAATAAGGTATAGCAGAAGCAGCAAAAGCAAAGCCATGGCAAACTCAAAACGATTGATAAACAACCCTTTGACCAATGAGAACGGCAGATGATCGATGCCTGCGACCGTAACATTCATCACACGAAGGCATGCCCAGACCATCTTCCCCACCAGAGCACTCAAGCCAGGGACCCATGAAACCAGCAAAAGCAACATACCCGAGAGGATGACAATAAAAGATAGCGGAGTCATTGGCAGGTTGCTCAGCCAGAAATAAGGAGTGAACTGTTTGAAATAAAACACAGTAAACGGCATGGTAGCAATCTGAGCCGCTATTGACACTGCGGTAATCTCCCATACCTTGTCGAAGAGTTTGTTTTTTATATAGAACAAAAGGTAAATCGGTCGCTGAAGAAGGACGATGCCCACCACAGCAGCGTAAGACAGCTGGAAACCGATAGAGAACAAGTCATTGGGATTGATGAGCAGGATGATGAAGGCCGAGGCAGCAATGGAGTTGAGTATCACGCCTTTTCTACGAGTCAGCTCACCCAAAATCACCATGGAGATCATTAAGGTGGAACGCAAAATGGATGGTGACAAACCCGTTAGCAAGGCATAGAACCAAATCAAAACCAAGAGCAAAACACTTCGAACCTTGGCCATCTTTTTTCCTTTGCCAATGAAGCCGAGCACGAAAGAGGCCAAGAGATAGATGATGCCAACGTGCATCCCGGAAACACAGAGGATGTGCATGGATCCTGCTGCCACATAGTGCTGACGAAGCTGGGCAGGCAGGCTCTCGTCGTAACCCAACAGGATAGCGGCTCCAGCACCGAACTCATCTTCGGTGATGCCATTACGTTTCAAAGCATCCAACAGATGGTCACGGAAACGATAGGCAAAAGAGAAAATGGGATTCCCGTGGTTGACTCCGACAGGCATCCACCCGTCTTGTTTCAGATATACTCGTCCGGTAACTCCCTGTCGGTGAAGATAGGTCCGATAATCAAACTCCTGCGGATTCAAAGGCGGTGGCACGGGGTCAACATGAGCCGAGAAGGAAATCATTTCTCCATAACTCAGCGCCAAGGCTTCTTCCGTTTTCTCTAAATAGGCAATCAACCGACCGTTGCTTTTCACGGTGCCAGTGTCGGAATGAAGACCTTCGATTTCGAGCATCACTTTAACGGTTTTCCCTTTCTCCACTGGAGGGTCATAAACACGGGCAAGATAAACGCCCTGCCCTTCCACGATGGGTTCAGGTGCGTGAAGGCGAGCCAACAGAAAACCGATCAGGGCAAACACAATCATCATATCGATGCCGATAACCCATCGATTACGATAATCGTTGACAGCCCGGTGCAACACTAGGAAAATCGTGAAAGCGGCCAAGATCATCCCGTGCACCACCATCGTCATAGGACGGAAGCCTGGGAATGCCTCGCTGATTCCAATCCCTAGTGACAAGGGCAGTAGCAGCCGCAAAAAAGGATATTTGTGCCAGTTCATCAATCATCCGAATAAACTGGACAAATTTATAACAATTAATACAATAATAAAATAATTTCAATATATTTATTATCGAACCATCGACATAATGACCGTTGCGGCTTTTTCTGAGGCTCCGCTATTTCCAAGACGGTCCTTCAACACGTCGAGATCCTCCAATAGGCGACGCTGTCGTTTTGGGTTTTTCAGGAGGCTATCCAGTTCCTTCGTCAGATTCTCTTCATTTAAATCATTCTGAATCAACTCCTTGACAACTTCTTTCTCCATGATCAAGTTGACTAAGCTGATATAGGGCACCTTGATCAGACTCTTTGCAATTCGATATGAGGCGTTACTCGCCTTATAGCAAACCACCTCGGGGACATCGAGGAGGGCACATTCAAGCGTGGCGGTGCCAGAGGTAACCAAGGCAGCACTGGAGTTCTGCAACAGCTCGTAGGTCTGGTTCTCAACCATGCGCACATCGGTGTCTTGGATCAGATGGGAATAGATTTCCTCGTCGATTGACGACACACCTGCGATGACGAACTGGTATTGAGGGAATTTAGGAATGATTTTCAGCATGACGGGCAGGATACGTTCCACTTCCTGCTTGCGACTGCCGGGGAGCAGGGCAATGATTTCGCGTTTCTCGGACAAGTTGTTTTTATGGACGAAGCTGCTTCGTGTGGCGATGTCCATCTTGGCCAACTCATCCAGAAGCGGGTGTCCCACAAAGGCCACGTTGACTCCATACTCGTTATAAAAAGGCTCCTCAAAGGGCAGGATAACGAGCATTTTGTTGACATATCGCTTGATTTTATACACGCGGCGCTTTTTCCAAGCCCATACTTGAGGGGAGATATAATAGCAAACTTTCAGGTGGTTTTGGTGTGCAAACTTTGCGATGCGCAGGTTGAAGCCTGGATAGTCCACCAAAATCACGAGATCAGGCTGATAGGCAATTAGGTCTTTCTTGCATTCGTTGATATTTCCCAGGATGGTGCGGATGTTGACGACCACTTCGGCGAAGCCCATGAAAGCCATGTGCCGATAGTGTTTGACCAATGTGGCGCCTTGTCTCTTCATCATGTCGCCACCCCAAGCCCTGAATTCCGCCTTGGGATCCTTCTTCCGAATCTCGGCCATCAAGTTGGCCGCATGAAGGTCTCCAGATGCCTCACCTGCGATGATATAGTACTTCATGATTCACTCATTCGTTCATACAAGGAAGAACACCAGCAACATGCCGACGAAAGTGATGGCAAGGATGCCTTTTCCGCAGCGTTCCATGTGCCACTTCACCATAGCCATCCTAAACAGGATGATTCCAGGGATGAAAGCCAAAAGGTAGGGTGCTCTTGTATAGGCTTCGCCCCAATGGATCAGTGAGAGCAACAAGAAGCACAAGGCGAAAGTCGCTGCACCGATGAGGAGTCCAAGCCAGAAATTATCCTTGATTCTCATATTATTGATTAATTAAAAAGATGTTCAAAATGGCGCATTTGTTCGATGCAATGTCTAGCAGTCATGTCGAAATGGGTAGGCACGAGCGAGACGTAATTGTCGTTCAAGGCCTCAAAGTCAGTATCGCCACCACCATCCTCGAAAACGAACCTCCCTCCCATCTTGAGACAAGGTCTTCCGTTCTCGTCAACGCTTGGGGTATAGGCTTCCACCCATCTTCCCATGGCCTGTCGGCACACCTTCAGTCCCTTGAAGGGCTGTCCGTTCCAGGCTGGAAAGTTCACGTTGAGGCATACATTCTTGGGAAGTCCTTCGGCGAGCACCTTTTTGCTGATGCTCACGATATAATCGTCAAGATGGTCGAGATAGGCCTCAGGGTCGTAGCTGTCGAGACTAAAACCAATGGCGTTGAGGCCATCCATGCAAGCCTCTATAGCCGCGCCCATGGTACCCGAGTAGATGACGTTGCTGGAGGCGTTGGAACCATGGTTGATGCCCGAGACCACCAAGTCGGGGGTGGCGTCAAGCAGGACTTGGTAACCCATCTTCACGCAGTCAACGGGAGTGCCGTTGCACACAAATTCCCTAAACCCTGGTCTTGCATTCAGCAGCTTGGCTTCCAAGGTGGGAGTAGTAGTGATGGAATGGCCTTTGGCTGACATGGGCTTGTCGGGGGAAATGGAGACCACATCACCCAAAAGCAACATCAGCTTCACCAAATGTTTCAGTCCCCGGGACTCATATCCATCATCGTTAGTGACTAAGATCAACGGGCGGTTCATAGGGTTTCTCTAACTTTTTTGCAAAAATAGTTCATTTTTTCGGATTCTCAAAACGCAATTTGGCTCAACAGAAGTTTTTCAAGGTCTGATAGAGCTTTCGGGTAGGCAGTCCCATGACATTGTAGAAAGAGCCATTGATGCCAGAGATACCCACATAACCAATCCATTCCTGGATACCGTAGGCACCAGCCTTGTCGTAAGGTTTGTAATGATCGACATAATAGGCCATCTCTTCGGGATCGAGTGCGGCAAAAGTCACTTTCGACTTCACACGGAAGCTCTTGGATTTCGTCTTTGTCCGCACGGTGACGCCAGTGACCACATGATGGGTCTTGCCGGAAAGGATCTCCATCATCCGGAGGGCATCGGCACGGTCGCGGGGTTTTCCCAAAATCTCATTGGCGGCAATGACCACTGTGTCGGCAGTGATGAGCAGATAGTTGTCGGGAAGCTCCTCGTCGGAAAAGGCCAAGGATTTCTGCAGGCTGAGGTATTGTGGCACCTCATCGAAAGGCATGGGCGGATAGTCTTCAGGGGTCTCTTTAGTGAGGCACGCGAAACTCAGCCCCATGCGTTGCAACAGTTCCTGCCTACGAGGCGACTTGGAGGCGAGGATCACCGAATAGTTTTTCAAACGATCTAAAAGCATAACGATAATCTTACCATGAATAAGCTTCGGCGGAAAGCCACTTCCCTTGCACTTTGAGGGTTTGTTCTATCAGGTCGCGAACACAGCCGCATCCCCCTTTACGATCACTAATGAACCTGCTGATGGCCTTAACCTCTTCGGCGGCATCGGCGGGACAGGCGGGGACGCTCACTTTTTGCATCACCCTCAAGTCGGGAATGTCGTCACCCATAAAGGCAATCTGTTCAGGCGAGAGTTGGTATTGTTTCATGTAGTCCTCCAGCACACCCACTTTGTCGGCAGCCCCCGTAAACACATCCTTCACGCCAAGCGAGTTCAACCGTTTGGTGATGTTGGTGACGATAGCTCCAGAGATCACCGCCACGTGATATCCCAACTTACTAGCCAGCTGCAAAGCATAACCGTCTTTCACATTCGAGGTACGCAACGGGTCGCCGTTGCTATCCATATACACCGTGCCGTCGGTCATCACACCGTCATAATCAAAGATGAACGTGGTGATTTTCGACAGCAGCGCTTTGTCTTCATTCATAACTTCATTCGAATTGAAAGCACGAAATTAGGCATTTTTAGCTTAATCCCATCAAAAAAAGTTACGGGAATCAAACTATTTGTGTACTTTTGTAGTTTAAAAAGGTAAAAAGACAGAAAATAGAACACATCATGAGAGTTAGGCATCAGTCTGATAATGCGGAACAGATCGTGGCAGCAGTGGTCGAGGCCATGGATTCCGTAAAAGGTAAAGAGATTGTCACATTGGATTTAAGAGAGACTGGCACGGCAGTCACCGATTATTTTGTAATCTGCCACGCCAACACGAAGGTTCAGGTCGAGGCAATTGCCGACAAGGTAGTTGACCTGGTGAGAGAGAAAACGAATGCCAAACCCTATCACATCGAAGGCAAGGACAACACGGAATGGATTCTGATCGACTTCGTGGATGTGGTGGTTCACATCTTCCTGCAGTCTGCCCGCAGCTACTATCAGATTGAGGCTTTGTGGGCCGATGCCGAACGCATCGTGAACAAAGAAAACAACTAACCACTGAATCATTTTTATGGAAAACACGCCAACCCCGAAACCGGGAAACAAAAGGAGATTCAATTTCTATTGGATTTATATCATCCTAACCATTATTCTGTTTGCGCTCTACTTCTCCGGCAAAGACAGCACACCCAAGGAAGACATCGACATGGGTCAGCTGATCGAGATGCTGCAAAACGGTGAAATCTCCAAAATCGAGCTGCTCAACAAGGAAAGCGCCGACATCTATCTGAACGAGAAAGGCTTAAGGAAACGTTTTCCCGATGTCAAGGCTAACTCCAAGGGCGAGAGCTCCTCACCCAACTACAGCTACCAAATCGGCTCACTGGAACGTTTTGAGGAGAAAGTGGAACAGGTGCAACTTGAGAGCGACATCAAGAATCCCGTTTACATCACCAACATACAGCGCCGAAGCTGGGTCAACGAATTTCTCATCGGCTGGCTTCCGCTCATCGCGATCATCATCTTCTGGATCATCCTCATGCGTTCGATGGGCCGTGGAGCCATGGGCGGAGGAGGACAGATCTTCAACATTGGGAAGTCGAAGGCGCAGCTTTTCGACAAGGACAACGTACCGGTCAACGTGACCTTCAAGGACGTGGCTGGACTGGAAGAGGCCAAAGTGGAGATCATGGAGATTGTGGACTTTTTGAAGAACCCTGAGAAATACACCAAGCTGGGTGGAAAGATCCCTAAGGGAGTGCTGCTGGTAGGCCCTCCTGGAACAGGCAAGACCTTGTTGGCCAAATCGGTGGCTGGAGAGGCCAACGTTCCTTTCTTCAGCATCTCCGGATCCGACTTTGTGGAGATGTTCGTGGGCGTGGGTGCCTCGCGAGTACGCGACCTGTTCAAGAATGCCAAGGAGAAATCACCTTGCATCATCTTCATCGACGAGATTGATGCCATTGGCCGTGCCAGAGGCAAGAACCCCATCAACGGCGGCAACGACGAACGCGAAAGCACCTTGAACCAGCTGCTGACGGAGATGGACGGTTTCGGAACCAACTCGGGAGTCATCGTGTTGGCCGCCACCAACCGAGCCGACATCCTCGACAAGGCCCTGATGCGTGCCGGACGTTTCGACCGACAGATCTACGTAGAACTCCCCGACTTGATTGGAAGGAAAGAAATATTCGAGGTGCACATGCGCAACCTGAAGCTGGGTCCCGACGTGGACCGAGAGTTCCTGGCCAAGCAGACGCCAGGCTTCTCTGGAGCCGATATCGCCAACGTATGTAACGAGGCCGCACTGATGGCCGCACGTAAGGGCAAGGAGTCCATCGACCGCCAGGACTTCATGGATGCCATCGACCGCATCATCGGTGGTTTGGAGAAGAAGAATAAGATCATCACCGCCGACGAGAAGAAGGTTATCGCCTTCCATGAGGCTGGCCATGCCACCACCAGCTGGCTGTTGCAATATGCACATCCGCTCGTCAAGGTGACCATCGTCCCCCGCGGCAAGTCACTAGGCGCCGCTTGGTACCTGCCCGAAGAACGCCAGATTACCACCAAAGAACAGCTATACCACGAGATGATCGCCACCATGGGAGGCCGAGCCGCCGAGCAAGTCGTGTTCGGACAGATCTCCACCGGAGCCCTGTCGGACCTCGAGAAGGTGACCAAGCAAGCCTATGCCATGGTGACCTACTATGGCTTGGATGAAGAGATCGGCAACGTCAGCTTCTACGACTCCACCGGGCAGCAAGACTTCAGCATCACCAAGCCTTTCAGCGAGAAAACCGCCGAGATCATCGACAAGGAAGTGAGCAAGCTGGTGGAGAAAGCCTACCAAGAAGCTTTAAACATCCTCAACACCCACAAGGAAGGGCTTACCGAACTGGCTGAGAAGCTGGTGGAGAAAGAAGTCATCTTCGGTGAGGATCTGGAACACATCTTCGGGAAACGCCCGTGGAACAACAACGACAATAATACCGAGAGCCATGAAGGATAAGAGAGGATCAGACAAAGGGACAACCAACAAGGAACAGATCCTTGCAAGGGTTAGGAATGCCATCATCGAGAAGCCCGAGGCCATGTTCAAGGACATCGACCTGAAGACCGACACTTGGAAACCCATCAAGGAGGAGGACGGCAACGCCATCACCTTTGTTCAGAAATACAAGGACATGGGCGGAATCTTCATCTATCTGGAAAGTGAGGAGGAACTTGGTGAATGCATGAGGCAGCTTGCCCCGCAAAATGGTTGGGAGCCGCTATGGTGCAGCCACCCTGCCATGCAAGAACTTCTCGGAAAATACGGGATCCAATATACGGAGGAAGCCACCCGCACGGAGGGCAAGAAACTCGTCTCTTTCATGAAATGTGAATATCTGGTGGCTCAAACGGGAAGCATCATCTTGACCGATGAGGGCTTGTCAAGCCGCAAGTCCTACACTGAGGCCGATGTACTCCTGATCCTGGCCCATACCGACCAGATTGTCAGTGCTCTCAAAGACGCCCTACATGAGATGAAATCGGAATTTGGCGAGCAACGCGCCTCGCAAGCCGTTATCATGACCGGGTTGACTCGGACTTATGACATTGAACAAGACCTGGTTCAGGGAGTACACGGTCCCCGTCAAATCGCTGTGTTTCTGATTGATGACTAATTTAGAAAAATTCTAAATTATATATATTAAAACACTGACAATGTTCATATTATGCATTAATAAGTGATTTTATTTCGATAATTTTATATTTTTTTGAACGATATGAATCATAAATTGCTATATTTGCATTGTAAAACTAATAATCGGAAAAAAAGAGATACAAAGAGAGACAAAAAACAACCATTAAAAATAACATAAACTAACGGCATTAGCGAATATTTCACGTTGAAAGAAAAGCCTAGGAAACATTTCTTTGAACGCCCGGTCCGCCAATACTTACGGCCTGCGAAAACATCATCTCAATATAGCTTATGTCATTCCATGTCAATGCAGATGTGGGACACGCTATGAGATAAACAGGTTTTCCCTAGGCTTTCTGTGAACGTGAATAGTGATCCCACATCTTTTTTAGGTGTAGGAAACTACTGCCAAAAAACAGCAACACACATGGAAAACACAAACGAGATTAAAGAGACCAAAAGAGGCACAAGAAAGCCGAGGGCCAAAAGAGCAACCGCTGCTGAGGGTGACGAAAACGCCATCTTCATCGGCACGACCATCCAGCAGGAACTGAAGAACCAGGAGCGCACCGTTTCATGGTTGGCACGCAAACTGGACTGCGACCGCACCAACGTTTACAACATCTTCCGTCGTCAAGACATCGACACCGAGCTGTTGATGCGCATCTCCATCATCCTTCACCGCGACTTCTTCACCATCTTCTCCAAAGAAGCCAAGAGAAGAATTTCATCCAATCCTGGTATCTAATTCAGGAAATCATTCCTACAAAAAACACAGAGGGTGACTGATAACAGCCACCCTCCTTTTTTTTTAAGTCATCGAGACAACGCTTATCGCATCAACTCCTCGATGATCGACTCGATGCTCACCCCTTCCGCCTCTGCAGTATAGTTACGGATGATACGGTGACGCAGAATCGGGATGGCCACTTTCCTGACATCTTCGATGTCGGGCGAATACTTTCCGGCAAGCAAAGCGCTGGCCTTGGCACCGATGATCAAGTACTGCGAGGCACGTGGTCCTGCTCCCCAACTCAGAAATCTGTTGGCCCATTCATGTGCTGAAGCTGTACCCGGACGCGTCTTAGCCGACAAGGCCACGGCATACTCATACACATGGTCGGAAACTGGCACGCGACGCACCAGCTGCTGGAAGTAGATGATCTCCTCCGGCGAGAGCACTGACTCCACCTTGACCTCCTTGCCTACCGTGGTGTTTTTGACGATGTCAACTTCCTCTTGGTACGATGGATAGTCAAGCATCAGGTTGAACATAAAACGGTCCAACTGGGCTTCGGGAAGCGGATATGTACCCTCCTGCTCAATCGGGTTCTGCGTAGCCAATACAAAGAATGGTTCCTGCAAACGATAGGTCTTACCCGAAACAGTGATGCTCTTCTCCTGCATGGCCTCCAACAGGGCAGCCTGAGTCTTGGGCGGAGTACGGTTGATCTCGTCGGCCAAGATGATGTTGGCGAAGACCGGTCCCTTGATGAATCGGAACTGCCTCGACTCGTCGAGAATCTCCGTGCCGACAATGTCGGAAGGCATCAAGTCAGGAGTAAACTGAATACGGCTAAAACTCAATCCCAAGGCTTGTCCAATAGTATTGACAAGCAAAGTCTTAGCCAATCCCGGAACACCTACCAGGAGCACGTGACCCTGACAGAAAATAGAGAGGATGGTATTATGGATGACGTCGTCTTGACCCACAATCACTTTGCCGATTTCCTCGCGGAGACGGCCATACTTTTCGACCAAGGCTTTTGCGCCATCAATATCGGAATTGTACATGAGTGTCTATTGCTTTAATTGGATAAAACTATTCTTTGATGCTCCAATCGAACTGGAATCCACAGCCAGCGAAGTCCTCGTCCACTCGGATGAAAGCCTTCTTGGCCTTATTCTTGATCCATTGTCGGATTGCCTGTTGGTTCTTGTCGTTGAGGGCCCAGGTCTGGATACGCCAATAGTCGTCGGTGAGATTAGCCTTATGCGGTTCAACCTTTTTCTTGACCATGACGAGGCGGAAGGCGTCTTTGTTTTCGCTAGTCGTCATCGGCACAGGGTCACTCACCTCACCCTCCTTCAGTCGGCTGATGACGAAGGCCAAGTTCTTAAACTCGGGGAAGTAGTTTTCGAAGTCTTGCATGTCCTGGAGGGCAATCCTATTGCCACCATAGGCAGGGTTAACCACATTGCCACCGTTTGTCTTCGAATCATCGTCACTGAACTGTTTGCAAGCTTCCTCGAAAGTCAGCTCACCTTCGCGAATCAGTGCGGCGGCAGAGTCGAGTTCGTGTTGGGCTTCCTCAAGGGCTTCCACGGGAACTTTGGCACTCATGAGGATATGGCGGCAGTTGACATAGTCGCCACGGCGCTCGATGAGCTGGATGATATGGAAGCCGAACTGGGTTTCAATGACCTCGGAGATCTCTCCGTCCTTCAAGTTAAAGGCCGTATTCTCAAACTCAGGAGCGAATTCACCACGACCGGTGAAACCCAACTCACCACCGTTTTTAGCAGAGCCTGGGTCTTCAGAGTAAAGGATGGCCATCGTCGAGAAGCTGCTCTCGCCTTCGAGGATGCGTTTGCGGATCTGATAGAGTCGGTCTTTCACCCGAAGCTTCTCGTCGATGCTGATAGGCGGACGCTTCACGATTTGAGCGATCTCATATTCCGCACCAATCATCGGCAGACTGTCTTGTGGCAGGTTCTGGTAAAAGCTCTTCACTTCGGCGGGGGTTACCACGACACCTTTCAAGATGTCGGCTCTCACCTGGTCTTGGAGCGTTTTGTCCTTAACCATGCGGCGAAGCTCGTCTTTGATTTCCGACATCGTCTTGTTGAATAACGATTCCAGTTTCTCTTGGGATCCGGCGCGACCGATAAGGTCGCTGATACGGCGGCTCAACTCGGCATCGACTTCATCGTCGGATACGGTGAGACTGTCCATCTCCGCTTGGTTGAGCATCAGCTTCTGAAAAAGCAGGTCTTCCAAGATCTCGCATCGTATCGACGAAGCCGAGCCCTCGGCTCCACCTTGCATCCGGTATTGTACGTACTGACTCTCCACATCCGACTGGAGGATGATGTTCTTTCCCACCACGGCAACCACCTTGTCGATCACTTGGGCATGGTCTGTCTCTTGCGCCGAGGCCGCCAGAGTGAGCAGAGCTCCAGTCATCAATAACAATCTTTTCAACATGGCATCAACTTTAATAAATTTCAAACACATTTTCTTTCCCGGCTTTCTCATACAAGTCATTGTTCAATTGAGAAAGCAGGCTCTTTTCTCGTTTCAATAAAATGATATTCTTGATATTCTCTCGTTCCATTTCGATAGGCGAGTCGCTTTCCTCCATCAGATAGTCCTCAAAGCGGACCATATACACGAGGTTGTCGATCTCGAACTTGACGAAACGGTTTTTCTTCAGGAAGCTTTCAGCGTCATAGACTTTCAAGGGCACGATTGACAGCAGGTCATCGAGACGCACCCATGAGTCCACGTCAAGGAAGTTGGACACGGAATTGGTGTTGGCCAGGGCATCCACTTTGGAGAGCATCAATGTATCGGGATTGCTCATCAGCTGCTGAAATTCTTTCATCTGTTTGCAGTCGCTTTTCAGGATCACGTAGGCCACCTTCACCATGGTCGCTTTCAGCTGGAAGTTCTGCTTGTTCTGCTCATAATAGCTCATAATCTCTTCCTCGCTGACGACAGTATCGAGGTATTGTTCGATTAGCTGGGTCTCATAGGCATAGATGATCAGCGAGTTGCGATAGTCTTCCAACTGTTTCGAGAAGTCACGTTGTTCCGGTGTCAAGTTCTTCTCTGCTTGATAGATGAGCAGCTGTCGTCGGATCCATGTATCGATGAAGGCACTGACACGCGACAGGCTATCCATTCGCGAGACTCCTTCGGGGACCACACCGGCGAGGTCATCGGCATAGAGACGTTTTCCATGGCATTCTGCCACTACGACGGGACCCGATTTCGACACATAGTTGTGACAACCCGAGGCAATCAGCATCAGTGCAACGACTAGCAGAACAGCAGCTCTTCTCATTGATAGCGTTTTCTTACCTTTTCAAGCACTTTCTGGTCAACCTTGACCGGGTATTTCTTACGCAGTTCCTTGATCCAATTCTCCTCCAGTTCCACTTGGTAATCAGAGGTCACCAGGCCCTTGGCTTCGATGAAGGACTTCGGTTCAGGTTTACGGACCTGAATGATCTTCACAAAGTAAGTGGACTTATCCACGGTAGGTTGGAACTCTTTGAGGGCACCTTCTTTCCATTCGGTTTCATCCACATATTGGTTAGTGCCTTTCAGGTAGAAGCCTTTTCTGACGAAGACATTCTCCACAGAGTCACGTTCCATCGTAACCTTCAGGCTGTCGAGCGGCAGTCCAGCTTCGATATAGGCTTTCACAGCGGGTACGGATTCCGGACGGGCAACGTTGACGACGAAAGCCTGCACACGGTCACCCCACATATAGTCGAGATAATGGCGGGCATGGAACTCTTTCAGTCCAACGGTATCTACGATGGCCTTGTTCCACACTTCTTTTTCCATAAGGTCGAAAAGCAGGATACCGTCGTTATACTCTTGCACCAAGGCCTTGAATTCCGGGTATTTCTCTTCGAGATGTGCGTCAGCATAGTCGAGGATCTTTTGGTTTTGGAAGGCCTCATAAAGCTGGTATGAATAGGTAGGCACATTGACATAGCGCTGGGGTGACTGTTTTGCTTTAATGTAGCTGATGAAATCGCTGACTTTAGCAGTATAGTCGCCAATACGGAAGAGTTCAGCGTCATTATCGACATTGGCTGCGGGCTCATAAGCGGCTCTCAAGATGGTGCTGTCGATAGTTGCGATGAACTCGCCGACATTCTTGTCGTTGGCTTTGAATTTATACTCACCCTTAATCTGTTCGATAACCACTTCTTCCGACTTCTTGGAACGCATGTCTTTCTCGATGCGGTTGGCAAGTTTATCCTTTTCCGCTTGGAACGTGCCGACGCCGGAGGTCTTGATCAGTTTGACGATATGATAGCCATAGTTGGTGCGGATAGGCGCGGCTATTTCGCCAGGTTTCAGCCCTTTGATGGCTTCGATGAACTGAGGCACGACACGGCTCACGGAGAAAGGAGTCAGTTCTCCACGGCTAGCCTTGGTACCATTGTCCTCGGAGTATTTGAGAACCATATCTTTCCAGTTCGCTCCATTGGTAGCCATCAGCTCTTCATAGATACGATCGGCTTTATCCTTGATGTTTTGCACATCTTCATCGGAGGCGTCCTGCGGCACTTGGAGAAAGATGTGGGCGGCGGTGATGGTGCCCAAGGCATCGGTGATGCTATTCAGCTTGATAATGTGATAACCAAAATCGCTGCGGACAGGCATGGATATCTCACCTTCTTTAAGGCTATAGACGCCATTCTCGAAGGGATAGACCATATCGAACACGGTGAAGTAGCCCAAGTCGCCCTTGTTGCCTTTGCGGGCGGGGGTCTTGTCGGTCGCCTTCATGTCGCGTGCGGAAGGATCTTGGGAATAGAGCACGGCAAGTTGTCCGAAGTCATCCCCTTTCAGGGCTTTCTTACGGATGTCCATGGCTTTCTCATAGGCCTTCATGGTATCGGAAGGCAGGGCATGTTTGTCGCAGTTGATCAGGATATGGGAAGCCCTGACGTCCTTGAGCAGACGTTGATAGGCCTCTTCGACGAGCTCTTCGCTGATTTCGTCATTCGTGAAATAAGGTTTGGCCAGTTGTTTGCGATAGCCTTCGAACTCTCTTTTGAACTTGGCGCTGGTATCGAGTTTCATCGCATGGGCTTCCATGACCTTCATGCGGAAAATGGTGAAAAGGTCGAGATATTCATCGACAGATTTCTTATCGACGACATCGCTTTTCAGGTTGTTTTTGGTATAGACATCGCAGAACTCCTTCACGGTTACTGGGGTGTCGCCAATAGTCATCAGCACCTGCTTATCCAGTTTCGATTGAGCGGTCAGCATCAGCGACAGGCTCGACAGCACAACAAGTGCGAGGACTTTAAAAACATTCGTTTTTTTCATGATGATATGTGGTTTTCAATTATTTAAGATCTCTTGCTATAGTTAGGGGCTTCTTGGGTGATGGTGACATCATGGGGATGGCTTTCGAGGATGCCGGAACTGGTGATGCGGATGAATTTGGCTTTCTTCAGTTCGTCGATGGTATGCGATCCGGTGTAGCCCATACCTGAACGGAGTCCTCCGACCATCTGATAAACCACTTCGGCCAAGGAGCCCTTATACGGAACGCGTCCGGCAATACCTTCGGGGACGAGCTTCTTGATGTCATCCTCCATATCTTGGAAATAGCGGTCTTTCGATCCGGCTTGCATAGCTTCGAGAGAGCCCATGCCGCGGTAAGTCTTGAACTTACGTCCTTCGAAGATGATGGTGTCGCCTGGGGACTCATCGACGCCGGCGAAGAGTGAGCCTGCCATGATGGAGGATGCACCTGCGGCGAGAGCTTTGACGATGTCGCCCGTATAGCGGATTCCTCCGTCGGCGATGATCGGCACGTCGCGACCTTCGAGGGCCTTAGCCACTTCGAGGACAGCGGTGAGTTGAGGCACACCGATGCCGGCGACCACGCGGGTAGTGCAGATGGAGCCTGGACCGATGCCCACTTTGACGGCGTCGGCACCAGCTTCCACGAGAGCGAGTGCAGCTTCACCCGTGGCGATGTTACCTGCCACAATGTCAATGTCGGCATAGCGCTTGCGAAGGGCCTTTACCATGTCAATGACACCTTGGCTATGGCCGTGGGCGGTATCGACGACGAGAGCGTCAACGCCAGCCTCGACCAAAGCATCGGCACGTTCGATGGTGTTGGCCGTGATGCCTACAGCGGCAGCCACACGGAGACGGCCTCTGCTGTCCTTGCAGGCATTGGGACGAGCCTTCACTTTGATAATATCCTTATAGGTGATCAGACCCAATAGGTGGTTTTCATCATCCACCACAGGGAGTTTCTCAATCTTATATTCTTGCAGGATGTCGGCGGCCTTCTCAAACGACACCTCCTTGGTAGTGATCAGATTCTCCGAAGTCATCACCTCACTGATGGGACGGTCAAGGCCACGTTCGAAACGAAGGTCACGGTTGGTGACGATGCCTTTGAGCAAGTTATGGCTGTCGATCACCGGAATGCCTCCGATATGGTACTCGCTCATCAGGTTAAGGGCATCGCGCACGGTAGCGTTGACATGAATCGTGATAGGATCGGTGATCATGCCGTTTTCGGCGCGTTTCACCTTCCTCACTTCAGCGGCTTGCTTGCCGATGGTCATGTTCTTGTGGAGAACGCCAATGCCACCCTCTTGGGCAATGGCGATAGCCATGCGCGACTCCGTCACCGTGTCCATGCCTGCTGACACGATAGGGATGTTCAATTGGATGTTACGGGTAAAACGGGTCTTAAGGCTGGTTTCACGAGGAAGCACGTTACTATAAGAAGGGACCAACAACACATCATCGTAGGTCAAACCTTCGCCAACAAATTTTTGGGTATCGACTGACATAGATAAAAGAAATTTATTAATCTGCAAAGATAGTAAAAAAATCAATTCACAACAATCTTCCTATAAAGTTCCACCCCATCTTCATCGACACAACGCAACTCATAGTCTCCTTTCTCCACATCGATCGGCATTTGGTGGTTCAAAGTGGTCTTGCCGATGAACTCGTTGTTCAGGGTCCAAAAGATGGTTTTCTTCGGGTTGCGATGGGCGATTTCGAAGATTACCTGCTGCCGGTCGCCCCGGATGCCGATAGGAATGGTAACCCGCGCGTCGGACTTAGGATAGACAAAAGCCATCATGTCGTCGGGATGGGCGGTGGCACAGTCGGGATACATGGCAGGAAGCGGCCTATACATAGCGGTATGCCGACGATAAAACATCTCGATGACTGGTGGCAACACGAAATAGGTCTCAAAGCGTTTTTGATCTATTGGATAGCAGTCGGGTAGCACCTGATATTGCCTTGAGGCGTCAAGGAAGATCTTTTTATGGTAAGGACATACACCGGTTTTGATTTCCACATCGGGCATCATCACCTTACGGACATTCTTACACAGCTCCGAGGGAGGATATCCCGACTCTTGGCAGACCTCCACTTCGATGGCATTGTCGGTCGAAGACGGATAGGTATAGCTATCCTTAAGCACAGAGGCCACGTCAAACATGATGGGCGCCGCCGAACTCACACCCGTCAGTCCAGGTCGGCCCTCGCCATCGGAATTTCCCACCCATACTCCGATGACATAACGATTGGTCAAGCCGATGGCCCAAGCATCTTTAAAGCCGAAGCTGGTTCCTGTTTTCCATGCCACTTGTTTCGAGGAGGAGAAGCCGCTCCAGCCAATCTGGTCCGAAGGCCGGGTCAAGCCTTTCATTACATCGAAGGTAACCGCGATGGCATCGGCTGAGAAAGGCACCGATGCGCCATCGACCTCACCATCGAAACTCTCATTGACGAAAGAAGCCAACTTACGGCCCATCCTACTGTAAACATTGACCAAATCGAACAAAGAAGCCTCGGCTCCACCGACAATCAACGAAAGGCCATAATGCTCACTGTCGAATACGATTCCCGACAGTTTCATTCGCCTGAGCAAGGAATGGAACTTCGGTGTCCCGTAGTTTTTCAAGAGATAGACAAATGGCGCGTTCAAGGAATTTTGAAGGGCTTTGTTGGCAGGCACGGCGCCCCAATACTGTCCAGAATAGTTCTTCGGTGTAAACCCGGAGAGGTTCATCGGCACATCTTGCAGTAACATGGTGGGGAGCAGGGTCCCCTCATCGAGCATGGCGGCAAACAGGAAAGGCTTCAGGATACTCCCCGTAGAACGTTGAGCCTTCACCATGTCAACCATGGCCGCATCCTTGGCTTTGACGTTGTTGCCTGCGTAAGCAACAATCTCATCATTCAGATAATCAACAACATAGACTGCTGCGTTCTCAATTTGGTTTTGGGTATTTCCCTGATAGTGACGGTTCATGATATCCAGCACCATCGATTGCAAGTTGAAGTCGATATCCGACTGGATCTGTTCTCCCTTATGTGTCTTCTCCTGGTCCATGAGATAGTGGTAAGCCAACATGGGCATGTCATAAGGTTTGTCAGGAAGCCTTTCCATCAGGGCCAGTTCGTAGTCATCGCGACTCAAGGAAGGGATATGGTATCGTTTCGGCAAGTAGCTCTTGGGCGTCGTCAAGCGAAACAACAGGTCATCACGTTTGTCGAGGAGTCGTTCTCGGGCTTTCCCCGGGTGAATCATGGCGGGCGAGTTAGGAAGCACGGCAAGGGTAGCGGCCTCACTCCAGGTGAGCTGGTCGGGAGTGGTGTGGAAGTACCGCCATGCGGCAGCGTCAATGCCGACCACGTTACCTCCAAAAGGAGCATGGGCGGCATAAAGGTTAAGGATGGATCGTTTGGAGTAGTGCAGCTCCATACGCATCGCCAGAATCACTTCGAGAAACTTCTCCCCATAGGTCCTGGGCTTGTTTTTGCGAGCCAAACGCACCACCTGCATCGAGATAGTGCTACCGCCTCGCACTACCTTCCCAGCCCTATGATTCTGTATCATGGCCTGGAAGAATGCGACAGGGTTGAAACCGAAATGCCTGAAAAACTGTTGGTCTTCATACTCCAGCACACAAGCTATGTATTTGTCGGAATAGTTGTTGCTGGCTGGGAACCGCCATTGCGAGTCATCGGCGATATGGGCTCCCAGCAGTGAGCCATCCTTTGCCACCAACACGGTAGAATAAGGGTCATCGAACTTCGGCACCGGGATGCACAAAAAAAGGAGGAACAGGCCAAGGAGCACCGAGCCTGTGATACAAAGCGCGCGAACTCCTTTTGACCTGTTCCTCATCGGATCTTTCGTTTAGGCATCAACGGACAGCCACCTTACGGGCGGGAACCACGTAGTAGATGTCGTTGTTGTACATGTCTTCGCAACGGACGGCGGGCAGCATGAACTCACCTTCGTAAGTAGCGTTGAGTTTGAGACGGAAGGTTTTCTTCTGCTTGGCCGAGAGGTCGAAGAAGAAGAAGGCTCTGTCGTCTCTGATGTCGAGATGCTTGGCGTTGGTGTTGGTTTCATCGCCATTCAGGCGTTCGTTGATGATTTCCCAACCGGAGGCCAGGTAGTACGACAAGGCTAGCTCAGTCACCCGATAGTCACTCGGGTTCTCCACGGTGATCTCTACGGTGAAGTCGGTACCCATAGGCAATGTGGCCGGATTGAGGGCAGCACCCTTCTTGTCGAAATAGTTCACCTTCATCTGGATGAAGTTACCGTTCTCGTTGGTCTCATACTCCGCTACGGAGGTCTTGGTATAGACCTTGGCAGTCAACTTTTGGTCGGAGGTGTTCTTGACCTCCACCTTGTTGGCACCCACCTTAGGAACGATGGCGTAGGCTGCTGATCCCGTCTTGGAAGTCAAGCTCCGTTCTTGGCCATTGAAATTCACGGTAGCAGAGATTGGCTTGTTGGAGGTGCCCACCTTCTCAGCGTACTTGCCTAAGGTAAACAGAGCGAATGCCGTGGACTGGGTGTCGAGCCAACGGGGACTGTTGAGGATCTCGCAGAGGTCGTTGACGTGGCCTTTGATAGCGGCGTCATCCTTGCTGCAGAGGATCTCCGAATAGGTCAAGAAGGCAAGGTCACGGGTAGTGGAGCCGAAGGAAGAGATGTAATCCGACATCTTCTCCCCTTCTTGCATGGCGGGCCAGAACTGTGCTACCATGTTCTTCTTACCCACTTGTGCGTAGGTGGCTGCCACCAGGACCGAGCTGAGGCTATACTTGAACTTGAGTTCCTTGAAACGGTTCAGCGCACCCATATCGACAGCGCCACCGAGAGCCAAGGTGAACAGACGATAAGCCTGGATGGTCTCGCCCTGTGGGAAGTCGGGGTTGTTGCGCCATGCCTTGGCGATGTCGGCCTGATGTTGGAGGATGCCGTCGTAGAGGTATGCCGGCACTTCGAAACCTTGGTTCTTGGCTTCCACGAGGAAATGTAAAGCATAAATCTCCGTCCAAGGATCCGTGTAGTTGCCTCCCACCCAGTTCGTCAGGGAGAAGTCGGCCTTCTGATAGGACTTCAGGCTGTTGACGCCGTTCAAGATGGCATCACGGTTCTTCTGCTGATCTTCTTCACTCTGCTCGATGAAGTAGTTGAAATAGAGTCGTGGGAAGGCGGCTGAAACCACTTGTTCAAGGCAGCCATACGGGTAAGTTGACAAGTAGTTGAGTCGGCTATAGAAATCGACCGGGATAAGGGAAGCCACCATGATGTTGCCTTCTTGAGTGCCTGCCAAACCCTTAAGGTCGATGTTCATCGTCTTGCTAGAGTTCGGCTCGATCTCCTCGGTATAAGTCGTGCGTTTCTCGGCGTAAGGCATACGGATCGGGATGACCGTAGTAGTCTGGGCATCGTAGCCTCCGCCCGAAACCTTGACATCTAAAGTAGCATTACCAAGGGTCTCTGGGACTTTGACTTTCATGGCAATCATGGCTTCGCCGTTTTCATCAACCTTGATGGATCCAGGCACCTCGCCGATAGCGGTCAAGTTCTTGTTGTTGACAGTGACGTTGAGGTTCTTGCCCTTCATGGTTGGAGAGAGCACTTGCACCTTAAGGTTCATGACATCGCCAGGAGCGGTGACGCGAGGAGCAGAAGGATAGAGGGTGATGGGGTCAACGACCTTCATCTCCTTCTCCGCTGCACCAAATGACTTGCCATCGCCTTTGGCTACCACCATGAAGCGAAGTGCGCCAGAGCACTGCGGAACCTCGAACTCATGGGTGTTCTCACCTTTTGCCTTGAGTTCGAAAGGCCCAAGGGTCACGGCGTAAGCCTTGAAACGCTTGTCGAGGGTGATTTCTTGGTTGATGAAACCGTCACCACCAACGGCATACAAGGTACCCATCTCACCGTTGAATGCGTCGATAACGTAGTCGTAGTTATCCCAGGTGCGAACCTTGAGTGCCTGTTTGGCATTGAAGTAATCGTACGGGTTTGGCGTGGAATAGTTGGTGAGTCCCAAGATGCCCTCATCGACGACGGCCAGAGTATAGGTCATGGCCTTGGCATTATCTTCCTTGACTTTCACCTGGATGGTTTTCTTGGTATTGGAGGTCTCAGGCAGTGTCAACACAGGTTTCAACTGAAGTTGGCTGTCTTCGACCTTGATTGGCACCACGCCATACATACGGAGAGGCAATTGGGTGTTGCCATCACGCGGCTGGAGCAAGGAGACATAGACATAGACGTTCGGGATCATCTCTTCCGTAGCTTTGATTTGCACTAGGCCTTCAGTGCCGAGGTTGTCGAGCAAATAAGTCTGAAGCACACGGTCGTTGGCCTCAACGGTCACCAAAGCTCTCGACTTCGAGTTGGCGGGGAAGCTCACGACGATGTCCTCCCCTACCTTATAACAATCCTTGGCACTACTCATTGCCAGTTGAACTGGACCATCGGAGGTACCTGTCGAGTGGATGGTGGCATAGTCCCAATCGAAACGAATCACTTTGGCGAAGGTGTTGCCGCCGTAAGTGTCAGTGACGACCAAGAGGTACAGGCCCCATTTCTCGTCCGGGACATTCAGGGTAATGTTGGTCTTGCCGTTACAGGTCAGCGTGCCACCCGATTCAGGATTCTTATAGGTTCCACGAATATACTTTTGGAGGGAGTAGTAGTCTTCACTCGACCACCACCAGTAGTTGTCGAGTTTGTAGAGCTGATAGCTCAGCGAGATGGTGGTATTGGCCAAATCGCCGTTTTCCTTGACGACTGCGATGGGGAACTTCCAATCGCGGTTGGTGTAGTAATAATTACCATATTTCGACTGCGTTTTGGGAAGCTCGACACCCACATAGCGTTCAAATGGGGAAAGCATGGCCGTTGATGAAGCGATGCTGAAGTCGCCACCTTGTTCAAAGACCTTGGTGGAGAAGGTTGCTTTCATCATCTGTTGAGCGGAGAGGTCTGACAATGGCTCAAAGCTGACATTGGCGTTGCCTTGACCATCGAGCGGACCGCTGAACAGGGCATATTCTTCAGGATAGAAGTACTCCGAGTCGTTACCGAAGGTATAGGTTGGGAAGCTCTTGAAGGAAGTCTTTCCGGAGCTCACTCTGACGTCGATTTCAGCTTTCAGGCCAGAAGCGATCAAGCCGTTGAGCCATTTGGCATTCAGGCGTGATGTGGAGCCGTTTCTCAAACTGATGACCTCGGGAGTGTTGAACTTAATCTCCAAACGGTTAGGCTTCACCGTCTCCACGCGGAGGAATTTCTCCACGACGCTGTTGCCAATCTTGAACACGGCTTTCCAGAGACCCGTCTCATCATTGGGGCTAGTAGGCACTTTAAAGGTATAGATACCACCCACTGGGGTATTATTCGACTGACGGGCATACATCTTATTGCTAGCATCACGAATCTCCATCACCACCGGATAGTCGGCAGGAAGTTTGGAGCCCATCTCGGTGAGCATCAGGTTCAGTTGCAACTCGTCGCCCGGGCGCCAAACGCCACGGTTCGAATAAGCAAAGGCAGCGACACCTTTTTCGATGCTCTCGCCACCAACATCGAACTTGCTGTAAGACAATGAATTACCATTATTTGTCTTGATAATTGACTGACCACCAGCATTGTTTTTCGCCACCACAAAGGCTGGACGGTTCTTGCAGGTGAGTTGCACATGACCTTTGCTGTCGGTCTTTCCTGTTGCGATTTGTTGGCGTTGGTAGTTATAGGCTGTGACTTCCGTTCCCGAGGCGGGTTTGGCATCGGAGATTTGGAACACAAAGACATCAACGGCCTCGTCATTACCCATCTTAGCAGTCATGGCCAAGTCGGTGACGATGACATTCTTCTCCGTCTCTACCCAGTTATAATAGGGAAGGCTGAGCGGATCATTCCAATCGCCATCGTAGTCATGGTTCTTAAAGCTATAGGCATTGCCGTCCCAATATTTTGCCTCAAGTTCTTCATTCTCGAGGCTGAGTTGCTTCGATTCTTCAGTGGCATAAGTATAGTTGGCTGGGCCGAAGTCGAGGATCAGCTGATACATGTCGCCTGCTTTGACTTCCACATAATCGGAGAGGTTAATCGGGAAAGTCTTCCACACGTTGGGTGTTGGGTTATCGAGAGTGAGGGTTACCTTTTTCTCGAGACGGCCGGCTTTACGGATTCCTCCCACGTCGTCCAGGTCGTTATCCTGATAGAAGGACAAGATGTTATTGTCATAGACTTTGACGATACGAAGCACCACAGAGTTGAGGCAGAGGGCGTCAAAATAGATGGTGGGGTCGCCCACTTCAGGGATGAGCACACCGCGCTCGGTCCAACGGACTTTGGGGGTGAGGTCCGTCAAGTCGAAATTGAAGGTCTGTTCTTCCCTAAGGGAGTTCCCATCGCTATCCTTGATCCCCGAACCGATAGTCATCTTGACGTTTTCTGTCTGATAATCCGACACACCGGATTTATCAAAATGCACGATCAACTTGTTGCCAACGATCTCGGTACGGTAGCCCATCTCAGGTTTCACGGTGATAAAACCATCGATGTTACGTTGCATGAGGGGTTCCGAGAAGAAGAGGGTGACGGAGCTATGCTCTTTATCCACGTTATAGTCCACGGCTTTGAACACATTCTTGGCACAGACGTCCAAAGTACGGGTCACCTTTGACTTCGAGTTCAACGGTTTGCCGTCGAGGACCATCTCCACGGAGCCGTCCTTGCCACCGCGTTTCATGTTTGACAGGTGGAAGTTGTACTTTCTGTCGCCAAGATAGTTGGACGTGACGTTATACTTGCTCACAAAGTCAGGGCTGAAGACCTTCAAGGCCTCTTGTTCTTCCAAAGGCATGGTAAAGAACACCTTGACATCGTATTGGACCTCATCGGAAGCGTATTGAGGTTCAACTTCAATCAGGCTGAAGTTTTGGACTTGCTGCTGTCCTCCTTTTACAGGTCCCTTGTTACAAGAGGAGATAGTGGACAGGAGTAGCATTCCGACAAAAAGAGTCAAAATGCCAGTAACTTTAGCTGTTCTCATATTCAATTGTTTTTAGGTTGATAATCTTAAAGCGTATTTGGTTACAAAGTTCTAAAAACTATTTCATATTTCAATCAAAAAAACGAAAAAAAAAGAGACGTATTACACGTCTCTTAAAAATCTTCGGAACAAGTCACCCAATTAGGCGTCAATATTGGCGTAGGTGGCATTTTGTTCGATGAACTCGCGTCGAGGTCCGACGTCATCGCCCATGAGCATGGAGAAGATGTGGTCGGCTTCCATGGCGTTCTCAATGGTCACCTGACGCAGGGTACGGTTGGCGGGGTCCATGGTGGTTTCCCAGAGTTGTTCGGGGTTCATCTCACCCAGACCTTTGTAGCGTTGCACATCGACAGCACGGTCGGTACCATTTTTAGAGAGCTCGGCGTAAGCGGTGATGCGTTCTTCGTCGGTCCAGCAGTAGCGCAGCGGTTTCACGCCACGTTTGATGAGGTACAAGGGCGGAGTGGCGCAATACACGTAACCATTCTCGATAAGTTCGCGCATGTAACGGAAGAAGAAGGTAAGGATGAGGGTAGTGATATGGCTACCGTCAACATCGGCATCGGTCATGATGATGACCTTATGGTAACGCAGCTTCTCGAGGTTGAGTGCTTTGGAGTCCTCTTCGGTTCCGATGGTAACACCAAGAGCGGTATAGATGTTACGGATCTCTTCACTTTCGAAAGCGCGGTGTTGCATGGCTTTCTCCACGTTAAGGATCTTGCCTCGAAGCGGGAGGATGGCTTGGAAGGTACGGTCGCGGCCTTGTTTGGCGGAGCCACCTGCGGAGTCGCCCTCCACGAGGTAGAGTTCCGTCTTGGCGGGATCGCGTTCGGAGCAGTCGGCCAGCTTGCCAGGCATGCTGAAGCTTGAGAGCACACCCTTGCGCTGAACGGCTTCGCGGGCCTTACGGGCGGCCTGTCGAGCCTGGGCGGCGAGCACCACCTTGTCAAAGATGGCTTTAGCCTCTTTAGGGTGTTCCTCCAGATAATCCGTCAGCTGTTTACCCACGATGGAATTCACAATACCCATGACTTCGTCGTTACCGAGCTTGGTCTTGGTCTGTCCTTCGAACTGTGGTTCCGGCACCTTCACGGAGATAACGGCGGTAAGGCCCTCACGGAAGTCATCAGGAGAGATTTTCACCTTGGATTTCTCAAGCAGTCCCGACTTCTCAGCGTAAGCATTAAACGAGCGGGTTAAGCCGGAGCGAAAACCTTGGAGGTGGGTACCACCTTCTATGGTATTGATATTGTTAACGTAGGAGTGCAGGTTCTCGGAATATTCTGCATTGTATTCAAGGGCGATCTCCACAGGGACGTTGTTGCGTTCCCCCGAAATGAAAATCGGCTCAGGAAGGAGCTTCTCACGGTTTGCGTCAAGATATCCGATGAAGTCGGTCAGACCGTTTTGTGAGTAGAAAGTATCCGAATGATAGGTGCCATCCTCAAGTTTGGTACGTTTGTCGGTCAGCACGATGGTGATGCCGTGGTTGAGGTAAGCCAGCTCACGCATGCGGTTGGCCAGTGTGGCGTAATCATATTCTGTATGGAGGAAGATGCTGCTATCGGGTTGGAAGGTGATGCGGGTGCCGTTCATGTTCGACTCGCCTACCACTTTCACATCATAGAGCGGTTTACCGCAGGCGTATTCCTGACGGAAGACCTTACCCTCACGATAGACCTCAGCGGTCATGTGTGTTGACAGTGCATTGACGCAGCTGACGCCGACGCCGTGCAGACCGCCGGAGACCTTATAGGATCCTTTATCGAACTTGCCGCCAGCGTGGAGGACGGTCATGACGACCTCCAAGGCCGAGCGTTTCTCTTTCTCATGCATTCCAGTGGGAATACCACGTCCGTTGTCGAGGACACTGATGGCGTTCCCTTCCAATATATCGACAGTTATGGTGTCGCAATAACCAGCCATGGCCTCGTCGATGGAGTTGTCCACCACTTCATAGACCAGATGGTGCAAGCCGCGGAAATGAACATCGCCAATGTACATGGCCGGGCGTTTGCGGACGGCCTCAAGACCTTCCAAAACCTGAATCTTATTGGCACCATATTCTTCGCTTGCTAATTCTCTTTTTTCTTCGTCTGTCATTTTTAGATAAATAGGATAAAAATTCACTCGATTTTTTGAAGGAGCAAAGATAAACAATTTTTACGAAGGAAGAGCAAAAAAGTTGAAAAATTTGTTTTTTAACAAAAATGACTGAAAAGGCAGAAAAAGGGGCAAATTTCGGATTCCTCTTTAAAACCTCATCTTCACCCCCGCAAAGAACTCGATGCCTGTGACAGGATAATCGAGATACATCTGGTACTTTTGGTGAAGGAGATTTTCCATCTTGGCAAACACGGTAAGTTCGTCTCTCACTTTATAGTCGGCACCGATGCTAAAGTCATAGACGTTTGGCAATTGAATGTCATAGTTTGTGAGACCATACATGCGAGCTGCCTTGGCCCAAAGTCCGCCCTGGTACAAGAAGGAGGCGTTCATCGAAAGCTCGTCGTTGAATTGGTAATCAACCTTCAAACTTCCTTCAGTAGTAGGACGATACCAAGCATGGGCTTGTTCGGCAGGGCTGCAATTATTATAGGTGAATCCTGCATCCACAGTGAGTTTGTCCAAAGCCAGCCAACGAACATTGGCCAATATGCTGACGGTTTGAGTCTCGTCATACACCACCCCGAAACTATTGAATGGCACACCCGCAACAGGGCTCTGCATATCATTTTGCATATAGAACAAGTCATTGTCGGTATGGCGATAACGCACACCAAGATGGAGGTCGATGGTGTTCATGACGTTGGTGCGCACTCCTCCGTCGAAGCCCAACTTCACGTTCTTGATTCCAAGTCCGAGTTCACCCGACAAGAAAGGATTTTCAGCGACCAACTCGGTGAAGGTGTAAGGCCGTCTTCCACCATTCAACCCAGCATAGAACTCCACCTTCTTGTCCATCACAAAGAGGCTGCCTTGAAGGTCGGGACGGATGGCCAGGCGAGAAGTATTAACAGGCGTGCCAACCACATCCGTGCGGAATCCAAGATGCAGACGGTAATACTCGTCTTTCATCTCTAAATAGGGATTGAGTTCAAACCATACCTGGCGTTGACCATTCTGCAGCTCGGTCTCCACAAAGCTTGCCGGATGAAATCCGTCAAACATGAAGTCCACATCGAGACCGATCTTTTGCGGTTGGCTCTTGCTACCCCACCAGTTGTTGACATAGCTCAGGCCATATTGCAGTTCGGCGACATGTTCAGAGGCGTGAAGCGCCGAGAACAGATAATGGTAGTCGAACGAGACGTTATGGAGGAGTTCGCGTGTGCGGGTCGATGTAGAGGCCAAGGCCACTGTGGTTCCGATGGTGTTGTAAGTCTGACGAGGAGTCACCTGCTCAAGCAGAGTCTCACTGCCATTCCATTGGGCAGTGTTCACCCCATAATAATGATAGGTGTCGTTATGGTAATAGATGTTGCCATTCAGTTGCAGGTTGCTGAACTTGCTACTGCTCAGTCCAAGCACAAAGTCGTTGTTCATGAATCCCGAAGGAGCGTAGTCTTTGATGCCGAGCCAAGAAGAGAAATGTTTGATGCCCACGCCGATGCCCAAGGTTTTGCTCAGCTTTGAGTTGTGTTTGTAAAGAAACACGGGTGACAGACGGGTGCCGATGCCGGCCATGAGGAAGTTCTTGGTCGTCGTCGCCGACAGCATATCCTTGCCATTGTAATTCAAGGCGCTAAGTTTCTCCAGTTGCAGGGGAAAGCGGTGTTCGATCTCGAGAATGCCCACCTCGGAAGAGGGCAAAGCATACGAGGGCTGAGGTGTCTCGGCCTGCATGAGGATCTTATCGACTTTGTTGACTTTGGGACGATAGGTGCCTTCGACGGTGACCTCTTCGTTATGTTGTGCGAGGAGCGGCAAGCCGCAAGCCATCGCAAGGATGATCAGAAAGAGACGGTTGACTTTCATGGCTCAATTTATTTGATATGGTCGAGACGATGCTGTGCCTCGGTCTTGATTTCGTTGATGGAACAGTTGTCGATGACGCTACGGAGGGTTTCCTTAGCCTGGAACTCGTTGTCTTGGGCCTCATAGACCTCGGCAAGAAGGATAAACGACTTGGCCACCCAATACTCATGGGCGGCGAACTTCTCTGAAAGGTCGAACACTTTGTTCTCTGTTCCGCTAAGGTCGTTTTGCTTGAAGGACGAAACAGCGGAATAGTAGGCGCTCTCGGCTCCGAACACTGACTTGTCAGCTTTCACGCTCTTGTCGAGCCATTGCTCAGCCACAGCGAAGTTGCTTTTCATGAAATACGATTTTCCAACGATATGGTTGATCTGGTTGATTTGTTCCTGGGTGAGGTCTTTCGACTGTATCAGGCTCTCCCCCATCTCGATGGCCTTGTCGTAATTGTTACGGAAGAAATAACTCTTCATGCTACCTTCGAGGGCTTCCAGTTTACGAAGCGGTTCTTCGGTGATATTGGCCAGACGGGCGTAATACTCGCCCGCTTTTTCATAATTGCCTCCTTCATATTCAATACGGGCAAGTTTCAGCAAAGCTTGGTCGGTATAGTCGTTGTTCGGCTGGTTCAGGATATAGGTGAGATGATCGGCCATTTCCTCTTCCGTTCCCACCTTCTCGGCACATTCAGCGGCATAGTGATGGGCTTTCAAGGCGAAGGCTCCTCTCGGGAATTGGCTGAAATAGTATTTCAGTGCTTTTTCGGCATCTTGATAACGTCCATCGAGGAAGAAGTTCTCGGCATTCGCGAAGGCCAAGGAATCCTGCTGGGTCACCTGTATCTGAGTGGATCCTGACTTCTCAACATAGGCAAAGTAGCTGTTGAGGTCGTTACGTTCCATATAGATATTACGGATAATGGAGAGGGCTTCACGCGACTCGTCAGTGTTGGGATAATTCTCCACGAGAGGCTTGAGGCTGGTCAAGGCTTGGTCATATTGGTTGTTGTTGTAATAGATCATGCCGATCTTCATCAAAGCCTGACGGGTATAGGAAGAGCGTGGACGCTCAGTGGCCAGACGATTGAAAGCGGTGATGGCTGCACGTTTGTCGCCATGGATAAGGTGAGTGTTGCCAATCTCAAACAAGGCTCTGTCGTAATAGTTGGTACTCGGGTAAGTCCCTACCATATCGTACAGCATGGAGATCTTGCGGTTGGCGTCGCCCTTGGCTCCATAGCAGAGACCTTGTTGGAAGAGGGCATAGTCGGCGTTGACACGGCTTACGCGGGTAGCCAGGTCATAATAGTTGATGGCCAGGTCGTAGTTACGATCGACGAAGAAGCAGTCACCGAGACGGATGTAGGCGTCCGACTTGAGGTTGGCCCGGGTGTCGTCAGCTTTTTGTATAAAGCTTCTGAAGTTCTCGATGGCAGCCTCGTAGTCAGGCTTCTGGTAGTTAATGTAACCCAGTCCATAATCGGCCATGGCTTGAAGGTCACGGGAAGCGGCGCTATTGCCCTTGGCTTGTTTGTAATAACGTTCTGCGGTAACGAAGTCATTGGCTCCGTAGGCCGACTCAGCGAGCCAAAAAGCCGCCTCTGCCTTTTTCTCTCCCGATTGTTTCCCTTTCAGGATCTTGGAGAAGTATGGTTGAGCCTTGTCGTACTGCCGGTTCTGATAGCACTCGATGCCCGTGGTGTAAAGCAGTTCATCATAGACCGTCTTTAACTCATCGCTTTTCTTACGCATCTTCTCCAGTCTTGAGAGGGCCTCATCATTGTTTTTGGCATTGAGCAACAGATAGATGGCCAACTCTTCGGCTTCGGTGCGGCGGTCCGACGAGGGGTTTTCCTCGACGAAAGCATCCAGTTGGGAGACTGCTTCATTGAACGGGTCGGCACCAGGGAGGAGGCTGAGTTTGGCATAGTTGAAAAGAGCATCTTCGCTGATGGTCTTGTCGAAACCTGAGGCATAAGCGGTATAGAACGCGTTGCGTGCGTATTTCTGTTGGTCGGTGTCGGCATAGCACGAAGCCAGGTAATAGGAGGCATATTGCCCAATGGTGTCCCTGTCGCTGGCAGCTTTCTGCAAATCGGCGATAGCTCCTTTGAGGTTACCCGTTTTCATCTTGCAGGTACCCATCTGGTAGTAAGCCTCACGAGTCATGGAGCGACCCGTGCTGTTACGGCTAAAGATGTCGTAATATTCCAAGGCCTGGCCGTATTCCTTTTGATGGAAGTAGGCATCGGCGACCATCAAGGCCATCTCGCCTTTTTTCTTGGCTTCGGCGTTGCGAACGGCCTCGGGGCCATCGCGAAGCACTGCATCATAGTTGCCATTACGGTAGTTGAGTTGCATGATATAGGCGGGCACTGTCCGACCATAGATTGGATGTTGACGCAAGGGTTCGAAAAAGCGGAGTGCTTCTGCGTCTTTACCTTTAAGATACTGGATATGAGCGTAATAATACCTTGCATCGGCTTGATATTTCCCTTCGTTGAGCGCTGCCCCTTGCAAGATGGGCAAGGCCTTGTCGAGTTCGTTCATTTGGAGATAGGCATAGCCGATATTGAACTGCATCTGCTGAGCTTCTGCCTGGGTCAATGATTCCGCTGGGGTTTGGCTGTAAATGGCCAAAGCCTCGGCATACTTCTTCTTGTTGAATAGGACATTGGCATAGAGGAAGTTGGCGTGGACAGACCAGGTGCTGCCTGGGTGGTCGTTGACAAAAGCCATGATTTTGGCTTCAGCATCGCTTTGACCGGCATAAAGGGAGCTCACTGCAATATAATACTGGGCATCGATGGATTGTTGGAGTTTGGCATCATCGACGAGGGAGAGGTATTTGGTGAATGACTCTAATGCAGCGCCAAATTCTCCATTCTGAAACAGCATCTGGCCTTGTTCGAAGAGGGTTTCGGGCTCATAGTCAGATATATGCTTTTGTGCTGATAATGAATTAGATAGAATACATAGCAGCAAAGCAAAAGCGAGGGATAAAGAAGGTATTCTCATAGAGTGAAAATTTGGTACGAAAATACATAATGTTTTTGAAACAACGAGGTTTCGGTGGAATTATTATCAAAAAAAAGCGATGAGAGGGGTAAGCGGGATTCTGTTCCCCTTGCGGGGCGACTGTCATTTCTCTACGCCTACAGTCACCCGCAGGCTGAAGCGACCTACCCGAAGACTTGGACGAGCAGCCCTTTCGGTCCTTGCGGACCTGCGTCTTCTTATTTGGTTTTGCAGCCCATAAGGTTTACCCCACCGAAATGTCACCATCCGATGCGTGAGCTCTTACCTCGCGTTTTCACCCTTACCTCTGTGGAGGCGGTAATTTTCTGTGGCACTTGCTGTTACCCCAAGGGGCACCTTCCTGTTAGGAAGTATGGTGCTCTGCGCTGTCCCGACTTTCCTCGTGCCGGCTCTCCCGGCCCGCGACAGTCTCCTCTCATCGCGGCGGCAAAGATACGACTTTTTGTCGAATCGCGAATACGATCATTTGATGTTGGCCACCTTCATCGTCACAACACCTTTGTCGGTGAGGATGTTGACCAAATAAACACCGCTAGGATGACGTTTCAGCACTTGTGCAGAGATGTCGGCATCCGCTGGAGCGTCATAGACAACTTGGCCTAGGGTATTGAGGATGGTGATTCGCTTGATGTTCGAAAGATCCACCGTCTCTTCCACCCCAGTAAGGTCTTTCTGGATACAATCGGTCCAAGCGATGGTCGTCCCTTCGTCGGAGCTGACACCGTATTTATACCATCCATCGGGAAGAGCCTCCCAGCCATAGTCAACGAACTCGGCAACAGCAAGATTGTTGGCAACCTGCTCCATGTCGCTACCATCACACTTTGCGCGATAAACGGTAAAGAGGTTACCTACGGAGACATCATCGATATAGAAGGCATTGTCGTAATCACCCTCGCCCAGCTGGTTGACGTACCTCCACTCGAGGATATGGTTTCCTGGGGAAAGCGTCACGGTATATTGGGTCCATGGCACGATATCCTTGATGGTCTCGCCATACTGCACATTGTCAATGTAAAGTGCACCACCGTTGAGAGGGAAGCAACTGATGTGCGCCCAATATCTCAGAGCGCAGGTGATGGGCACATTGACGGCAAGCGAGATCTTACTGGAGGTAAACATCCCCTCGTTGGTTGACTTCACGCAATAAGAGCCGCTGTGTGCCGTCGAGGTGGTCACCTCCCAAGGCCTGTTAGCATCGTTGATCCACATATGTTGATAGAGATTGCCCGATTCAAAGTCTTCGAAGAGGGCCTCAGGCTGATTCCACGAAAGAGCCACCCTGCTGTTGTTAATCACCTCGGTTTCGATGGCAACGGGGATATCGAAAAAGACATAATTGGAAGGCAGCGAATAAGAGCCGTCTTCAAATTCGGCGATGACATAATAGGAATATCCTCCGGCGTAGCTCAAATGGTCAGTATATGTTGTCGAAGACTGAGTGTTGGCGATTTGAAGTCCGTCGCGGAATACAAGGTAATTGACCGCTGATGGTGCAGCATCCCATTGGAGGTTCACCAGACCTTCATCGTTCGTAAGGCTGAGGTTGGTTGGGCCGTGGAAGAACAAGGCTTTCACGGCAGCCAAAGCATCGATGCGGCCAGAGCCCACGATGTTGTTTTTCTTGACATTGCCAATCTTGACAGCGGTAAGTTCGATGATGGAGTCGAGCTGTGCAGGGGTCAAAGAGGAATCCGCCTCAAGGAGCAAAGCCAGCACGCCAGCCACGCAAGGGGTAGCCATAGAAGTGCCATCGTATTCAATATAGCCGTTGTTAGTGGCATAGTTGAGCGAGGTAATGTTAGCCCCGGGAGCGGAGATGTCGGGGCGGATCAAACCCGGTTTATTAGCATTTCCATTCTCATAGGGATAGTCGTTATAGTCACCGATATGTTCTCCTTCTGCCCATGTGGCGGGACCGACAGACGAGAAAGAGCAATGACCATCGTTGGTATCGGTGGCGCCCACACATATTACTGAGGTGAGCCCACCTTCGATCAAGCGTTTCTGGTCAGGATGGAGCCAAGGCGGAGGGCAGTTGCCGGGAGATTCGATATTGTAAGGCACTGGAGCGGCATACTGTGTTTGGCCATCGTTGCCTGCTGCGACAGCGGCCACCACACCGGCTTGCAAAATTGTCTCATAGACTTGACGATATATGCCGACGCCACCCGTACCCACATCGCCAAAGGAGCAACTGATGATGTCAGCACCATGTTCTAGGGCAAATTCCACACCATCGAAGAGCTGTTGGTCACCGCCCTCACCACCAGCACTCATCACTTTGACCGCCATGATCTTAGCGTTGGGTGCGATGCCCGTCTGGGTGCCTGAAGTGCCTTGTCCGGCCACAATACCAGCACAATGGGAGCCATGGCCGTGATCGTCCATAGGATCGTCGTCATAATTGATGACATCATAGCCATGATGAGGAAATTCCTCTCCCCCATCCCACATGCTGTTGGCAATGTCGAGATGGTTGTAATTGACTCCCGTATCGAGCACTGCGACGATGACCCCTTGTCCGGTATAGCCATCATCTCCATTGTAGTTCCACACCTCCGGGGCATTGACTTTATCGACATGCCATGCGTTGCCGCGGACCTCCACTGGCCTAGCCTCCTCACCCTCGGGAAGGAGACGACGAAGCTTGTCAGAATAAATCCAGGCGATATCGTTTCGGTTGGCAAGCACCTCAATCATGTCGGCATCAGTCTCGCAGCTGAATCCGTTGAATACCCAAAAGGAGTGCAGGTTGCCGACCTCCCCTTTGGACTCCGCTTCCTCAAGCAAATGCATCACCTCTTGTTGGGATGCTTTGTTGAAACGTTGTTTCTCACTCATGACCAAGGCACGACGCTGCTCTTTGGTCATATAGACCCAGTTGGCCGTGGCAGCCACCACATCGTACTCTTCGGCCATCACCACCATGACCTTATGCTTCGCAGTACGGTCTTGTTGATTGAGTTCTTGAAGCAAATTCTTGTCAATCTTACCCTGCCCAAACAGCACTCCGTAGCCACAGAGCACCAACAGGGTGAATACTAGTTTTTTCATTGTAAAGTCTCTTTTTTAGTGTTGCAAAATTACCACTTTAATCGCTTTACTCGAGATGAATTGTTCTTAAGAAAAATTAACACAACAAAATCTGGTTTTACCTGCGAAATCCACATAGAGGTTACCTTGAAGGTCCATAGACTGGCACAGTTGGAGCATTTCTTCCCCCATGGCTTCATTGATCTCGAACCAGACGGCTCCAGTGGGTGTCAGCTGTGGCAAGGCGAGTTGAAGGATTTGTCGGTAAAAGCGCAGCGGATCGTCGTCAGGGACGAAAAGGGCGATGTGCGGTTCAAAGTCAAGGACTGTTGGTTCCATGGTGGAGCGTTCCTGTTCTCGAACATATGGAGGATTACTGATCACGAGATCGACGGGGTGATGCCATTGTTCGGAGGTCGGGGCAAGCACATCATCGCGGACAAGCTCCACATCCACTTGGTTCAGTGCAGCGTTGTGTCGGGCGGTGTTCAAGGCATGTTCGTCGATGTCGAAGGCAAGGACTTTGGCTTGAGGCAGTCGTTTGGCGACCGCGATGGCTACGCATCCCGATCCAGTGCCTACGTCCCATACGCGCAAAGGACGATCGTGAGGGAAGCCTTTCAGGGCATGGTTCACCAACCCTTCGGTCTCGGGACGGGGAATCAGCACTGACTCATCGACGTGAAGAACCAAGTCGTCGAAGCGGGCGATACCTGTAACATATTGTATGGGCATCCCTTTGAGCAATTTGTTGACCGCCTCTTCGAGGGTGGCATGTTGGAGTTCATCGATCCTCAGCTCAGGATAGAGCAATTCTTGTTTGAGGTCGATGCCGAACAGGTCTTCGAGGAGGATTCGCATCAGTTGGTTCGCCTCACGCATCGTGAAACGAGTTGACAGCAGTTCGGTAAAATGCCGTTTTACCTTATTTAAATTGAAACCCGTCATGATGCAAAGATAATTCTTTCTTCTTTCTTTTGTCTTCTATCTCCTAAAAATTCATATTTTTGCCGATTATGATCTACCTCGTTATAGCCATACTTTGTTCCTCAGGAATCTTTGTGGTGATGCGCCTTTTCGAGCGTTTTCATCTCGACAACCACCAGGCGTTGATGTGGAATTATTTAACGGCCACGGTGATTGGCTTTGTGATGAGTGCCACCCATGGTTTCCTGGCCTCTCCCGTGTCGGAGCCTTGGTTTCCGCTCTCCATCCTAACCGGTTTTTGGTTCATCTTGACCTATGTGTTGATGGTGGTCTCGAGCCAACGCTCTGGCGTCACTGTCACCTCACTGTCGAGCAAGTTATCGGTGGTCATCCCCACTTTGTTTGGTGTCATTTTCCTAAAGGAAGCTCTGGGATTGACGCAGGTCACTGGCATTGCATTGGCATTAATAGCCCTGTTTTTGGTTGTAGGGAAAAAGGATAAAAACCAGGTCAAGACACCCAAAACCACCCTCATCGTATTATTACCTATATTAATATTCTTCGGCACTGGCATTGGCGATGTCTTGATGAAGATCACCGAGACCGCTAACGGTCACGAAAACGACCCCACTTTCATGGTCGCCTTCATCTACGGTATTTCCTTTGTGTTCAGCTTGCTACTCATGGGATACGACCTAATCAAAGGGAAATCGCACTGGCAATGGAAAAACGCTGCAGGCGGCATTGCGCTAGGGTCGATCAATTTCTTTTCCACATATGCGGTGTATCAAGCCATGCGTGTATTCGACAACGTGGTGTTATTCCCCGTTTACAATATCGGAGTCGTTTGTCTTACTGCCTTGGCGGGTTGGCTCCTATTCAAGGAAAAGCTCACTTGGAAAAACTACCTTGGTATGGCCATTGCCATCGTTGCTGTACTATTAATAACGGTGAAGCCATGATGTTCGACGACACTTACAAGATGCTCTCGTCCCCCGGCGAGGGTTTGTACAAGGAGAAAGGGAGCAAGTTCATCGCCTCGGCATTCACCGTGATGAACGAGGAAGAGGTGAAACAAGCCCTAGCCGAAGTGAGGAAGAAGTATTACGATGCACGGCACCATTGCTATGCCTATATGATTGGCCCCGACAAAACCTGTTTTCGGTCGTCGGATGACGGGGAACCTTCGGGAACGGCTGGGAAACCGATTTTGAACCAAATCCTCTCAAAGGATGTCACCAACGTCTGTGTCATCGTGGTCCGTTACTTCGGAGGAATCAAACTCGGAGTCAGCGGCCTCATCAACGCGTATAAGACTGCTGCAAGAGATGCCTTGGACAATGCCACCATCGTCGAAAAAACCGTTGATGAAGTATATGCTTTGCAGTTCGCCTACCCGTTGATGAACGAGGTGATGCGGGTGATGAAAGAAGAGGGCTTAGCCCAACAAAATACACGGTTTGAGATGGACTGTTACTTGGAGTTTTCAACAAGGAAAAACGAGGCAGACAGAATCGTGACAAAATTCAAAAACATTTTCGGTGTCACAGTTTCTTTTGTTAAAACGGTGTAAATCAACGATTTAACTACTGTAATAATTTTTACAACACTCAAACCTCGTATTTTACACATAAAAAAGTATAAAGTCAATAGCAAAAAAAATTTTTTATTAACTTTTTTCATTCGATCTTTGCAGTCTCAAAACTTGAGTGAAGAAAGCATTTTTTACCGATGGTTCAGAGCCACAACGAGATATGGAGGAAGTGTCTCGAAATCATAAGAGACAACACCTCGGAGCAGAGTTATGCTACGTGGTTCAAACCCATTATACCCATTGGTTTCGCGAACAACGTGCTGACCATCCAGGTGCCGAGCCAGTTCTTTTATGAATGGCTGGAAGAGCATTACATCGACCTTTTGAAGAAGACGATCAAGCGTGTTTTGGGCACGGAAGGCAAGTTGGAGTACAGCATCATCATGGACAGCAACGACCAGACCTACCGTGTGGTCGTGCCTGGAAGCAACCGAAACGACATCAAGAACAACACCTTGAGCGGCCCGCCTCCAGAGAACCTCTCCAGCAGTATCATCAACCCGTTTGCCATCCCGGGATTGAAGAAACGTGAAATCGACTCACAGTTGAATGAGAACTACTCTTTCGACAACTTCATCGAGGGTGACTGCAACCGGTTGGCTCGCTCGGCAGGATTGGCCATCGCGGAAAACCCGGGCAAGACGGCATTCAACCCCTTGTTGATCTACAGCCAGACGGGTTTGGGAAAGACCCATCTTTGCCATGCCATCGGACTTCATGTGAAGCACAAATTTCCTGAGAAGACCGTGCTTTATGTGCAGACAGAGCAGTTCATCAACCAATTTGTCAATGCCTCGAAGAATCAGAACCTCAACGACTTCGTGCATTTCTACCAAATGATCGACGTGCTGTTGATCGACGACATACAATTCTTGGCCAAGAAGACCAAGACGCAAGAGACTTTCTTCCACATCTTCAACTACCTGCACCAGAATGGAAAGCAGTTGGTATTGACCAGCGACAAGTTACCCGTTGACTTGCAGGACATGGAGCCGCGCCTGCTCTCACGGTTCAAGTGGGGTCTCACCGCCGACCTTCAGATGCCCGACTCTGCCACCCGTGCGGCCATCTTGAAAAACAAACTTTACACCAATGGCATTGTATTGCCCGACGAGATCATCGAATACATCGCCACAAGTGTCCGCACCAACATCAGGGAGCTGGAAGGTGTCCTTATCTCGTTGGTGGCACAGTCATCGTTGAACAAGAAGGCCATCACCATTGAATTGGCCCAACAGATCATCGAGCGTTTCATCCGCAACTCGGTCAAGGAGGTGTCGGTAGAGTACATCATGAACGTGGTGTGCGACTACTTCTCACTTCCATTGGAGACACTTTCTCAGAACACCCGCAAGCATCAGGTGGTTCAGGCCCGTCAAATCGCCATGTACTACTCCAAGAAGTACTCCAAGGCCAGCTTGGCCGTCATCGGCCAGCAATGCGGCGGCAAAGACCACGCCACGGTACATCATGCTTGCAAGACCGTCAGCGACCGAATGGACACCGACAAGCAGTTCAAGGCGATGATGGCAGAAATCGAAAAGAAAATCCTCATCTAAATGGTTTTCGGAACACTTTATCTTGTACCCAATCTGCTAGGTGCCACAAAGCCCGAGCAGGTCTTGCCGTCAGGCACGCTGGACATCGTGCGGAGGCTCAAGTATTTTGTCGTGGAGAACACGCGCACCACGCGTCGGGTGCTGAGTCGTATCGGGATGGACCATGCCATCGATGAGATGGAGTTCATCGAACTCGACAAACATAACGCCAGCAACCTCGACTTGATGGAGCATCTAGGGCCTTGCCTTCGGGGCGAGGACATGGGATTGATGTCGGAAGCCGGCACACCCTGTGTGGCTGACCCAGGGGCTCTTGTGGTTGACTTGGCTCATTCCGCGGGCATCAAGGTAGTGCCCCTGGTAGGGCCAAACGCCATGATTTTGGCATTGATGGCTTCGGGATTCAACGGACAGGCTTTTGCCTTCCAAGGCTACCTGCCCATCAAAAGTCCAGATAGACAAAATGCCATCCGCAACTTGGAGCGCAGGTCACAATCGAACAACGAGACAGAGTTGTTCATCGAGACACCATTCCGCAACAACGCGATGATTCAGGACCTCTGCAAGAACCTCCATCCTGGCACGAGGCTTTGTGTGGCTTGTAACCTCACCTGTGAGGATGAGCTGATCATCAGCCAGGACATTGCCGAGTGGAAGAAGTTCAAAGGGGACTTGAATAAGAAACCGGCGGTTTTTCTTATTTATAGAAGTCAGAAGTAAGGAGCAAGAAGTAAGAAGGCCTAGCGGATGTTGAGGATGCGATGGATCTGCAAAGAGAGTCGCCAGCCAGGGTTGTTCAATACCGCGTCCACACAAGATTTCATGTTAGCCTGACACTGGGTTTCGTCCACTGAGAAACAAGGTTGGAGGAACCGATGAGCAGCATGGATGCCATCGTATTGTTTGAGATCTTGGCCAAGATAGACCACCTTCAATTCATCGCATTGCTCTAAAACACATGGGACTGCGTCTCCCCCATCGAATCCAGTTTTGGGCGAGAAGGTCACCCAGTCGAGGTTGGAGGGCAAAACCCGGGTGCCATTTGTTTCGATGGCGACGACCTTCCCTGTTTGACGTTTCAATTCGGCAACAAAAGGCTCGTCGATATACAAGGATGGCTCGCCCCCAGTGAGCACCAGCAACGGTGCATGACGATAACGGTTCACCTCATCGACGATCTCTTGAAGCGTCATCATCGTGTGGGCCTGATGCAAGGTATCGCAAAAGGCACATCGAAGATTGCATCCGCTGAAACGCACGAAGACGGCAGGCATCCCGGTGTGGTATCCTTCACCCTGAAGGGAGTGGAATATTTCATTGATCGGATACATCCTCAAGCCGGGTTAATCAAAGTTTTGCGGGGCATCGTCCTTGATATATGAGGCTTTATTATCGCGCGACTCCCACACGTCGGCACGGTAGCAGTTTGGGACCGTATCGACAATCCAATGGGCAAGATTCTCTGCCGTTGGGTTGAAGTCGAGCACCTCGTTGATGTTGGTATGGTCGATCTTGCCATGGATCAATTTTTTGATCAAGGTGAAGTCGCACACCATGCCGTTGCTGTCGAGCTGTTCGGCTCGGCAATACACGTTGATTTTCCAGTTATGGCCATGCAGGTTCTCGCATTTGCTTTCATAGTCGAGATAGAGCTGGTGGCAAGCGGAGATCTCGAGGGTTTTTCTTACGTAATACATGGTTGAATTGAGAATTTAGAATTTAGAATTTAGAGATTACACCTTTCATCTTTCACCTTTCACCTTTCATATTCAGTGTGGTCTTCGATGCCGGCATCGCGGAGGGCTTGGATACGTTCGCGGCAGGTGCCACATTTTCCGCAGTGCTTCTCGCCTCCCTTGTAGCAGGAATAGGTCTCAGCATAATCCAATCCCAAGGCCTTGCCGTGTTCGGCAATTTCTTTCTTGCTAAGATAAGTGTAGGGGGCCCACACCTTAATGTTATCGTAGGTTCCTGCAGCCATCGCCTCCGACATGGCGTTGACAAAGGCCGGACGGCAGTCGGGATAGATGGAGTGGTCGCCGGCATGGTTGGCGATCATCACCCGTTTCAGTCCGTTACTCTCGGCGATGCCTGCAGCGATGGCCAGCATGATGCCGTTGCGAAAAGGCACCACCGTTGACTTCATGTTCTCATCGTCGTAGTTGCCATCGGGGATGTCGGCCGCAGTCATCAGCAGGGCACTCTTGAAATAGCGGTGCATGAACTCCAACGGTATGACGATATGCTTGATGCCCAAGCGCTGGCAATGAGTGATGGCACAGATGCGTTCGCGACCGTTCTGGGTGGAGCCATAGTCGAAAGTAATGGCCAAGGCGATCTCATCTTTGAACTCATAAAGCATAGTTGTAGAGTCCATGCCACCGGAGATGATGATTACAGAATCCTTCATTTCAGTTGTTCAGTTGTTCAGTTGTTCAGTTGTTCGGTTCCGTCATTGCGAGGAGGAACGACGAAGCAATCCACTTGTCGAGTAATAAGACAACGTGTGGATTGCCGCGTCGCTACGCAAAGCTCCGCTCCTCGCAATGACGGAGGAGGCGTTGCTTCACCATGTCTTGATGGTCGGCGTCTCCGTAATTGGCGAAAGGCTTGATGGATATGCCGCCGCGTGGATTGAACAAGCCGATGACCTCCAGATATTTGGGGTCCATAAGCTTGACGAGATCTTTCATGATAATATTCACGCAGTCTTCATGAAAATCACCATGGTTGCGGAAGCTGAAAAGGTAGAGCTTCAAGCTCTTGCTCTCCACCATCAGCGTACGCGGGATGTAATTGATAATGATATGTCCAAAGTCAGGTTGGCCCGTCTTGGGACAAAGCGAGGTGAACTCGGGACAGTCGAGCGTCACCAGATAGTCGTTCTCCGGGTGTTTGTTCTCGAAGGTCTCCAGCACCTCCGGCGTATAGTCATAGCTGTATTGGGTGTTTTGGTTTCCCAACAGCGTGACGCCTTTTAGTTCTTGTTCGTTTCGTGACATGGGATGGATTTTGGTTGCAAAATTAGGAAAATGTTCGCAATCAGCACGGAAAAAAGACTTACATTTGCCACACCAAACAATGAAAACTGACGACTAATAACAATTACCCAATATCATGAAAAGAAATTTCGTACTATTATTGGCTTCCAGCATTCTTTGCTGCTGCCTCTCCGTTTCTTGCAAATCGAGCAAGCAAGCCGCTACTGTTTCACAGGACATCATCGTCCTCTATGAGAACGATGTCCACTGCGGCGTTGATGGATATGCCAATTTTGCTGCCCTCAAGAATGAGATGAAGGCCTCCCATAAGTATGTCACCGTTGTTTCCAACGGCGATTTCGTCCAAGGCGGAAGCTTGGGTGCCGCCTCCCACGGGCGTAACATCATCAACATCATGAACGCAGTGGGATATGATTACGTCACCCTCGGCAACCACGAATTTGACTACGGCATCCCCCGTCAGATGGAACTCATGGAAGCTCTTGAAGCCGAATGCCTTTGCTGCAACTTCAAGGATCTGAGAACGGACAAACAGATCTACGAGCCTTATCATATCGTCAATTATGGCAATTTCGATGTAGCCTACGTTGGCATGTCCACGCCTTATACGATCAATTCCTCGACACCTACTTATTTCAAGGATGAGCAAGGGAATTACGTATATAGTTTCTGCATCGAGAATTTCTACGAGACAGTCCAAAACGCGGTCAATTCCGCCAGGGGGAAAGGCGCTGATTTCGTGGTGGTGCTATCACACCTTGGAGACGAGGACGAAGGTGAAGGCGGGATCAACTCTCCCAGCATGATCGAGAACACCTACGGCATCGACGTGGTCCTCGACGGCCACTCTCATAGTGTGATTCTGGATAGCATTGTGAAAAACAAGAATGGCGAGAATGTCACTTTGACATCCACGGGCACCAAATTCCAGTACATGGGCAGACTCACCATCAGTCCCAACGGCAAGTTCAAAACTGAACTCATCCCGACGGAATCGTACGACAAGAAAGACCCGTCTGTGCTGAAGGTCATCGAAGAGATCAAGGAGGGTTATAGGAAAGTCGCAGAACAAGTCATCTTCACCAGTGATGTCAAGCTTGCTGCTTTCGACGATCAAAAGAACCGCCTTGTCCGCAATCAGGAAACCAATATCGGGAACTTCTGCACCGACGCCTACCGGACAGTGTTTGGAACTGACATCGCCTTCCTCGGTGGTGGCAGTATCAGGGCCGACCTTCCCAAGGGCGACGTCACCTTCAACGACCTATACACCATGTTCCCCTTCGAGAACGGCACCTGCAAAGGCGAATGCACCGGTGAGCTGCTGCTCGACATCCTCGAGTTCTCCGTTTCCATCGCCCCTGGTGAATTTGGAGGCTTCCAGCAGGTCTCAGGTCTCAGGTTTGAATATGATTCCAACATTCCCTCCCCTGTGGTCTATAATGCAAATCACGACTTCGACGGTGTCAACGGCGAGCGTCGCGTCAAGAAGGTGGAGATCTTGAACAAAGAGACCGGAAAGTACGAGCCTTTGGATCCCAAAAAGACCTATACCTTTGCCGCTTCAAGCTATATAGCCATCGACCATGGCGACGGTTTCGCCATGATGAATCGTTGCAGTAACATCCAAGATGCGGGCATGCTCGACACCGACATCATCCAGAACTTCCTGGAGAACTACAAGAACAACCACGTCGGTGCCGAATACGCTGGCACTGAAGGACGGATCAAGGATATAAAGTAATCTGCAGCAACTCGTTTAAAGGCAGAGATAAATTGAATAATGGAGTATAAGCAAGATACCGATAAAACGACGACAGCATCTGAACCTTCCGCGATCTATACGGCTTCGGCAAAAAAAGTCAGCAAAAAGGAATTAGGTGAACAGTGTTTATCATTGGAAGAATCAAAACAGGGACTTCTCGAAATCGTTCACAAACATTTCCATCCGTAGCCATGGAAGTATTTATTGACAAGGAGGTTCACGAAAAGCTCATTTCCTTTTACCAAGCAGCATTATTACCAATAGGCGAACACATGCGGTTATTTTTATATAAGGTAAGCAAAAAGGGAGCGATAGACGTCATTGCGAGGAGCGAAGCTTAGCGCAGCGACGTGGCAATGACGTCTATCGTTCCCATTATAGTCACCTCAGCATTTTAACACCCAGAGGTAGCCTTCTCCAACCGCTTCATGATTGAGAAGATGAAGACGGCAGAGAGGAGGCAGAGCACCACGAGGACGCCCCAGACCATCCAGAGTGGCATGCCGGTGCCCCAGATGCGCGCTATGACGCTGGTGAGGTAGTTACCGATGGCCGTCACGCAGAACCAGAGGCCCATCATCATGCCCTTGTACTTGGGTGGCGCCACCTTCGTGACGAAGGAGATGCCGATGGGGCTCAGCAACAGTTCAGCGAAGGTCAGCACGAGATAGGTGCTGATAAGCCAGTTGGGCGAGACCAACGTGCTACTCACGCCACCTTGCGCCTTCAACTCGGCCGGACTGGCCAGCGAGAAGGAACAGATGACCAAGATGAGGAAGCCGAGGGCAGCAACGACCATACCCATGCCGATCTTACGCGGTGAAGACGGCTCCTTCCCTTTCCTCGCCAAAGCGCCGAACACTGCCATCGAGACAGGCGTCAGGGCGACCACGAAGAAAGGATTGAACTGCTGGAACTGCTGAGGCAGGATGTTGATGGTGTCGGGCATGGTCCTATAAAGCATTATTGCCAAACCCCACAGAAAAACAGTAACACCGCACAATATGCCTCTGTTCAAGGGTTTAGTGGCTTGGGCGGCACCGAACATCGTATAGATCGAGATGGCTATCAAAGTCAACGACCAGATATTGAAGCCAAACCGGGTAAGGCCCGAAACGGTGCTTTGCGTATAGTCGCGGGCGAAATACGTCAGACAGAGACCTGCCTGCTGGAACGACATCCAGAAGAAGATGACCACGGCGAAAACCATCACCAAGGCGGTGATGCGTTCGCGGGTCTGCTCCTTGGAGAGCTCCTCCACATGGACGGTGGTGTGTTCCATTGTCTTGGCCTGCTTGGCGTTCACGTCGGCGTGCTTGTACCACTTGCGGAAGCCCAGATAGATGGCCATGGAGAGAATCAGCGAGATGCAAGCCACACCGAAGCCGTAATTATAGGCTCCAGAGAGTGCATCAATATAGCTGTTGGCAAAGCCTGCCAAGTCGTTGATGTTACCTCCTTGTTGCACTGCCAAGGCCTCAAAGCTCGACAAAGCGTCGGCCGAGATGGTGCCATCAAGATATTGATGGGCCAACGAGGGAATTTGCGGCACGTAGGTGTAACCCGCCTTGCCGAGGAAGAGATCCGTCACTTTGGTAGCCGCCATGGGGGCGAACATCGAGCCAATGTTGATGGCCATGTAGAACAGGCTGAAGCCATTGTCGCGGAAAGCGCTGTATTTGGCTTCGTCGTAAAGGTTGCCCACCATCACTTGGAGGTTGCCTTTGAAGAGTCCCGTGCCGATGGCGATCAGTGCCAAGGCGGAGAACATGGTAATTTTTGCCGTCGAGGTAGCCATCGGCACCGCCAGCAGCAGGTAGCCGAGGAACATCACGATGATGCCCGTTCGGACCATCTTGCCGTAGCCGAAGCGGTCGGCCAGCATACCGCCGATGAGGGGCATGAAATAGACGCAGCCGAGGAAGATGCCGTAGATGTTACCCGCTTGTGCTTCGTTGTAGCCGAACTTGGCTTGAAGGAAAAGCACAAAGATAGCCAACATGGTATAATAGCCAAATCGCTCGCCCGTGTTGGCGAGGGCGAGGGCGTAGAGGCCTTTGGGATGTCCTTTGAACATATTTTTTAGAAGATAGAAGACAGAAGTAAGAAGTAAGAATTTTAACATGATAAAGGCTTGCCGAGGCAAGCCTTTATCATTTCATATTAAAAACCGATTATTTTGCGACTCGTTCAAGCCACTTCAACATGCCGAGCATGATCGACATCGAAACGAGGCAGATCAAGGCGAAGACACCCCAGGTCATCCACTGGTGCGGGAAAGCGTTCAACATTCTCACGCCGAGGAAGATCAAGAGGTTGCCGATAGCGGTGGCCGACAGCCACAAGCCTTGGCACATACCCACCATATGGCGAGGAGCGATCTTCGAGACGAACGACAGACCCAACGGTGAGATGAACAGCTCAGCCACGGTGAGGAAGAAGTACGTCACAATCATCACCCACGGCCCAGTCTTCATAGCCATCTTTTCCGCTTCAGGAAGTGCCTTGAAAGCGTTGCCCGAAGGATAGTTGTGAGCAATGGCGATAAAGATCAAGAAGATGTAGGCACAGGCAGCGATGAACATACCCAACGCAATCTTCTTAGGTGTGGAGACCTCTTTGCCCTTGCGAGCCAATGAAGCGAAGATCCACATGACGATTGGTGTCAGCACGATCACGAAGAACGGATTGATGAATTGGAGGATCTCAGGCGGAAGCGCGCTGGTATCCAAGAAGTCGCGGGCGAAGATGGACAGCGACTGGGCGTTCTGGTGGAAGGAGAGCCAGAAGAACACGGCGATACCCAACACGGCATACAGAGCAGCCATACGCTGTTTGATTTCCTTGGCGTCGGCTTGAATCTCAGCGGCGGAAACATTTTTGGTTTCAGCTTTGACTTTCTTGACTGGATTCGGCAGTTTGTGTCTGACCGCAATGAAGATGAACAGGGAGATCAGCATGGCCAGCACCGAGACGATGAAGGAATAATGAACGCCTGTGTTATACACCTGGAGATAGTTTTCACAGAAACCCGACAGGTTTTCGGCGGCACCAGAATAGTTTTGTGACAAGGCCGTAAGGTTGGTCATGTCGTTGCCTTCCATGGTACCCATGATGAACTTGTGGCACAGACGCGGGAGGTCGGCGTTGTAAACCAAGTCTTTGGTCTTCAGCCACCAGTCGCGGATGATGGGAGCCACAAACGGGGCGATCACGCCACCAATGTTGATGAACACGTAGAAGATCTGGAAGCCGCTATCGCGTTTTTCTTTGGCAGCAGCCAAGGCCTCGGGGCCTTTCTTGGCTGCTTCGGCCTCAAAGTCGTCATACAGTTGGCCCACAATAGCCTGCAGGTTGCCTTTGAAAAGACCGTTACCACAGGCAATGAGCAGCAAGGCGATCATCGCAAGGACGAAAGGCCATGACTTCATGCCACCACCAGTGCTGAACACGGGAATGGAGAGAAGGCCATAGCCGAGGGCCATCACGATGATACCGGTGATGATGGTCTTTTTGTAGTTCTGTGTGCGGTCGGCGATGATACCACCAGGAAGCGCAAGCACATAAATCAAGAAATAGAACACACCAAAGATCACGCCCGAGGTCTCATCGGAGATACCGAACTTGGAGCAGATGAACAGCACCAGCACGGCATTCATGATGTAATAGCCAAAGCGCTCGCCCATGTTGCTCAATGCGGCGGCGATCAAGCCTTTAGGGTGTTCATTTTTAGCCTTTCTCAGATAGAAAATCAAGAAAGGGATGACAATGATTAGGATCATGACAAAGACCACCAAGGTCCTGTGGTTTTGCCAAAGATTTGCTAATGTACCCATAATGTGAATTTTAATGATTATTTAATGATTAGATATTCCCTAAATAAGTCGCAAAGTTAAGTAAGTTTCGTGAAAAAACAAAAAAAAACTATTTTTGCACTGACAACCATCAAATTCAACAGCTTATGGGAAAGAAATACAGCATGATCCTATTGTTCCTGCTGCTGGCGACAGCGGGTTTTGCGCAGATCCAGCATTTTGAATGGCAGGGTGTTCAACGCGAATACTTGGTAAAGACCCCATCGGAGCATGGCGAGACCATGCCCATAATGTACTTCCTTCATGGTTTGGGCGACAACATCACCCGTTTGGACAACGAGTTCCATTTCCAGCAGATTTCCAATCGTTTCGGGTGGATGGTGGTGATACCTCAGGCGCTTTCACAGTCGGGCTCCACCATGTGGAACGCGGCGCTGATGAGCAGCAGCATCGATGACTCGGGCTTTCTGATGGCGCTCCTTGACACCCTTGCCGTGCAATATCCTGTCAATTTGGACAGTGTCTTCTTCACTGGCTTCTCGATGGGCGGTTTCATGACACATCGCATGGCCATCGAACACGGTGACCGCATGACGGCCTGTGCTCCCGTCAGCGGGCTCATCACCCATGCCATGGCCTCGCATACGGCGGTGGCACCTGTCAAAATGCTGCACATCCATGGCACCAACGACCCCGTAGTGGGGTACAACGGCAACTCACAGTATTTCGGAGGCAACCTCGGTCTGAATGTGGATGCCATCATCAATTACTGGAAGAACGCCAACCACTGCGTGGACGAACCGGTCATTGACACCCTGCCCGACCTCCACAACGACGGCCTTCGTTTTGTACGCTACACCTACGAGGGAGAAGCCGAATTACAACTCCTCAAGGTTATCGGTGGCAATCATACCTGGTATCACAATGAGAGCCAGTACGACATCGGCTATATGACAGAGATCCATAAATTTTTCACCACTGACAGCAGCGGAGGTTTGGGCATCGAGGAGCCCGAGACTTCAGAGCTTCGCCTTTGGCCCAATCCAACTTCAGGAACCTGTACGATCGAGGTGGATGCCGATACAGAGGTTACTGTTTTTGACCTCTTAGGACATTTGATGGCGAAGCATCAAGTCCACAAAGGTGAAAACACCATTGACTTAAGTGGATTCCAGCAAGGCGTGTATTTCCTCAAAACCTCGGAAGGTGCTATGAGAAAAATCATGGTAAGCTATTGATACAGTTCCTTGACCAGCTGCTCTCGCGACTGGAACAGGATTCCTCGAATTCCCACTTCGGTGGCTGCCCGGACGTTGTTGGGGTTGTCATCGATGAAGACACTTTCGGAGGCCTTGATTCCGAAACGGTCCAAGGCCAACTCAAAAATACGATGGTCGGGCTTCATCACCCGCACTTTTCCCGAAATCACCATGTCTTCCATCAAATCGAGCACCGGATAGACAGGACGCACCAATGCAAAGGTCTCCACCGACCAGTTGGATAGGCCAAAAACTCGATAGCCTTGTGCTTTCACGTCCTTGACCAGATCCTCCATACCTGGAATCTGTCCACCCATCATCTTCATGAATTCGTCGTAATACATACGGATTTCCTTTTCCCATTCGGGATGCTCGACAATCAGCTCGGCAGTACCTTCAGCAACAGGCCGACCATTGTCGTGCTGGGCATTCCACTCATAGGTGCAAATATTTGTTAGAAACCATTCGGCTTTCTCAACATCGCCGAAATAGGGATCGTAGAGATAATGGGGGTTCCAATCGAGGAGCACCCCACCGAAATCGAAGAGGATGTTTTTGAGCATGGTTTGGCTTTTTACGGATCGTATTCCTTATGCTTTTAGCGTGCAAAAAAGTAGCTGCGAGTACGTCATTACCTCCCGAACTTTTTGGTCACCCTCTTTAAGTTACTGGATGGAATGGACCAAGCGCACAACATTTCCAGTACTTCGATAATTCACACTATTATCAAAACCGAAATAACCACTGCCCAAATAAACACAGTACGCATAGTTAATATCACTATGAGTGGATGACCAGTAATTACAGTTATTGGTTATTGAAGTCCCTTCGCGGCCAACTGTTTTGGGCAAGAAGACTGCTCCATTGGCTTCAAGAACCGTAGTCCAATCCGTTGCGCTTATGGTGTTAGCATAGAAACCTCCATAATCATCATTTGTATTGTTCAGCGGGTACGTAGAGGCGTCCCAATTGTCGGGCAACAAGATGAGGCCATCCACACCGTTCACATTACCCAGGGCAAATCGTTTGCCTGATGCAGTATTACGTCCATCGAAAATATAGGCCCATTCCTCACGGGTCAGCGTGCGCCATCCGCTGTTTTCTTGGTTGCCGCCGTTACTTATTGCGTTGTAACCCCAGTCGGCCTGGCCTGTCGAGTTATAGAGTTCATAGTATCGGTTATTATAGACATAATAGTCACTGTTGGTTTGGCTCGTGCTCCAGGGTTGGTAACAAACGGCGCCATGGTTGTAGCCACTGGTGCCCCAGCCGAACAGGTCACGGTCAACGGTCTGAGAGTCACTACCCTGTCCGTTATCGCCGAGATAGTCCCACTGGTGCTCGGCGAACTTCCAATAAGGCGTGGCAGCGCTGCCGATGTATTGCAGGTTGCCTTGCGAGAAAAAGATCTGGTCACCATCAGCGTTCACAGAGAACTTGCCGTTGAGGGCTCCTTCGGGAATTGGAATCAGCTCGAAATTGGCTACCAAGGTACGGCTGCTTGTCACACGGAAGGTATATTCAGCGTTGGTGGAGACCACCCTCGGGGCTCCCGTATCGTCAACGCCTTCGGTCCAGTTTACAAAGGTGTAGCCTTCGGCAGGGGTGGCTGTCAAGGTGCAGCTCTCCCCGGAGTCGTAGGTGCCAGCACCGCTCACCTCGCCGCCCTCCAATGGGTTGGCCGAAGCCGAGATGGTAAAGGAATAGATGGAACGGACGAGGCGAACTGATCGACCGGCTGATTTATAGTAATTGTTTGGGATATTGAGATTGTCCTCGACGAAGTGCACGATGTACGCAGAGTTGCCATTAGAAGAAGCCGACCAGTAGTGGCCACGAGAACCGGAAAAATTGACCAAAGTCTCAGCCCGGCAGCCCGCAGCGGGCAGGAAGACGGCACCGTAAAGCTCCAATATTGCCCAATCAACTAAGCTGATGGTGTTGACGTTGTAGTTGGCTGAACTGGTGTTGGGGTCACTCAGTGAATAATAATCCTCTCTCCAGTCATCGGGCAGCAGGATCACCCCGTTCACGCCGTTCACATTCGCCTTGGCGTAACGGGTGCCATTGGGATTGCGGGTGTTGAACAGATAATCCCATTCCTCTTGGGTCAACGTACGCCAGCCGTCGTTCTCCTTGTTACCACCGTTGCTGATGGCGTTGTAGCCCCAGTCAGCCTTACCCGTCTGGTCAAACAGATTGTAGCTTCCGCTGCCGTAGGCGTAGTAGTCGCTGTTGGTAGTGCTGGTACTCCAGGGCTGGTAGCAAACTGCTCCGTGCTCGTAGCCGCTGGTGCCCCAGCCGAACAAGTCCATCCAACCGCTAGAATTCGCCGAAGCATTGGCGTTGGCTCCGCCAACATAGTCCCATTGGTGTTCCGCAAATTGCCAGGTATTGGTCGAGGCTTGG
>JAEEGI010001799.1_pt1 | contig 52944 bp, 51 predicted proteins | sample 8958751 | NCBI WGS metagenome assembly JAEEGI01 (sample SAMN16246545, study PRJNA631951) | gut metagenome | biome: gut microbiome; feature: rumen; material: KS-attached | host: Bos | place: Iran: Karaj | collected 2018-10
GAACGACATGAAAGAGAAGAGAAAAGTGCAGACAGCGTGCCTGAGTTCCCGTACGCTTGCGCAGTACAGTACAGACAGGTACGCGGGCGGACTTTACTGCCGGGTTCGGGATGGGACCGGGTGTTGCCCCGCCGCTATGGCCGTCTTGCAGACACGCGTATCATGCACCAATATTTAAAATTTGTGTAAGAAAAGGGTGTCTGGATTCTGTTAAACTTGTTTTCAGGGAATCAGTTGGACGAGTTCCGATCCGATTTCTTGAGGGGCGTCCTCGCATCCATTTTTCCTGCAGGGAAATGACCATCTATACGCACGTTATCGGGGTGCGCATGATAACGATCGAGACGCTCTCCGGCATCGCAGACGCGGTGCAGGAAGCGATCGCCAAGATTCCCGATTCAGCTTCCAAGAGGGAGAAGGTCTGCATGGGCGCAGATGGAACTCCGACGTCGCAGATCGATAAGATTGCCGAGAACGCCGCTCTGATGTACATAGAGCGCAACAGCATTCCTCTCAACATCCTCAGCGAGGAGATAGGCTTCGTCGACAACGGCTCTGAGGAGACGCTCGTCATGGACCCCATAGACGGAACCTCCAACGCCATCGCCTCGATCCCTTACTACACCGTCTCTCTGGCCGTAGGGAAGTCCCGCCTCTCCGACATCCGTCTGGGATACCTCCGCAACCTGGCCACCGGCGACGTCTACTGCGCCGAGAAGGGCAAGGGCGCATACAAGAACGGGGAGCCCATGCACGTCCGCAGGGCTGACCTCAACGAGCTTTTCATGATGATATATCAGGGCAACTGCGCCCATCCGGACTCCGTCGCGCTTGCCAAGAGGGTGAAGTCGTCCCGCTCGTTCGGATGCGCCTCCTTGGAGATGGCCATCGTGGCCGAGGGAGAGTCCGACGGATACTACATGAACTCCGCCAGGTACACCCGCGCCATCAGGGTCGTCGACATAGCGGCGAGCTACATCATCCTCAAGGAGGCAGGAGGAGAGGTCTACGACCTGGACGGAGCCGTCATGGACATGCCCTTCGACCTGGACCACAGGTCCAACTTCCTGGCCGTCGGAGACCGCAAGGTGTTCGACTTCGTGATGAAGAACGACGTCCTGCCGCACGACGGCCTCGTGTACGGGGTCTACACCAACGTGTCCATACGCAATGCCGCCGAATACACGAAGCAGGTCATAGACGCCCTGGAGGGCCAGGATTACATCGTGGACAGCGAGATAGCCGCTGTGCTGGGCATCCCCGGGACCCCTCTGCAGGAGATGGACGCCGATATCGTGATAGTGATCGGAGGCGACGGAACCCTTCTCAGAGCCATGCAGAACACTGACGTCCCTGTCATCGGGATAAACGGAGGGAGCGTGGGATTCCTTGCCGAGATAGACAAGGAGCACATCGCCGAGGGCATATCTCGCCTGCTGGCAGGGGATTACGCTATGGACACCCGTTTCAAGATAGCCTCCTGGTACGACGGAGGGTATCTTCCGGATTCGGTGAACGAAGCCGTCGTCCACACCGACACCGTGGCCAAGATCCGCCATTACAGGGTGTACGTGGACGACATCCTCGCAGCGGACTTCCGTGCGGACGGGGTGGTCATATCCACCCCTACCGGGTCCACCTGCTACGCCATGAGCCTGGGAGCGCCGTACATGGATCCGAACGTGGAGGCCATGCTGATCGTCCCCATGGCGCCGTACAAGTACACCACCCGTCCGTTCCTGGTGCCGGCGACCTCCAAGGTCACGGTCGAGAACGTGATGAACAAGGGCTGCATGATCGTCCTGGACGGCCAGAGCGAGACCAAGATGCACGGCGAGTCATCCATCCAGTTCATGATGTCGTCCAAGAAGGCGCGCCTCATCCGCTTCAAGGACGACTTCTACTCCCGTGTCCGCGAGAAGCTGGTGAACGGCGAATGAACCGCATCGTCGGCATCGACATTGACTTCATCGATGGGTTCAACCAGGCCGCCCGCTCCACCTATCCGGACGAGTTCCTCTGCATGACCCGCGAGATAGACGGGATAATCTCGGAGATGATCCTCCTCCCCGGCACGGTCTACGGGGACAGCCACAGCTTCCTCAACCAGTGGATGGCTCCGATAGACTACAACATCGCCGGTTCCGCACATTCCCATCCGGGGTACTCTAACCAGGCCTCGGACGCGGACCTGGACTGGTTCAGGAACATGGGCGGCGTGCATCTGATCACGTGCCAGCCGTACGACCGCCACAGCTGGAAGGCCTACGACTCCAGCGGCAACGTCCTGGACCTCGAGATAATTTACTGAGTGCGGGAGCAGGACTTCACCAGGTCGGTCGCCGTCTCCATCAGGCCGATGAGGTAGGCCTTGTCGGTGGATTCGGCGAAGATCTCCACGGCGGACTCCACCGGAGGACCTACGAGGAACCATCCCTCGTCCATGTCCACGCGCCACCCGTCGGAGCATGCGTATCTGAACCCTCCGGATTCCTTCATCCTCTCGTTCAGGGCGTGGACGAAGATGTTGTCCTCGCACTCCAGACGGATGCAGGCGGAGCTCCTGTAGAGAGCGGTCATGGATTCCGCCATCCTCTTCAGGCTTTCGGAGTTCGCTATGCGGGAGATGACAGCTGCGGTGTGGATCCCGTCGGGTGCAGGAAGGCCTTTGTAGAGGATCCTGTCCCCGCAGACGGCGAGGTCGGCGTTCTCCTTCACCATCGCGGAAGCTACATCGGCGATGTGGCGGGAGGAAAGAAGATATTCGGATCCGTCCACGTTGTTCTCGGCGAACGCCATCTCCACCAGGGAGGAGGTGTCCATCGAGGCTATTATCCTCTTGGGCCTGAGGGCCTTGACGACCATGGACATGGCTTTGATCGGGTCCACGACATCTCCGTCCTCGTCTATGACGGTGGCTCTGCTCCCTATGCGGTCCAGCCCTATGCCGATGCATCCTTCCTTGTTGGAGATGAAGTCGTGGAGCCACTCGAACTCCTGGGTGTCGGCGCTGGGCTCCTTGGGCACGAAGTCCTCGTCGCAGTGAGCGTTGATCGAGATGACCTCTATCCCCGCCTTGGTCAGAATCTGGGGAGCGGATTCCGCTACGGCGCCGCATCCGCAGTCGATGACCACGGGGGCTCCGGTTATCTCCCCCAGGACAGACGCCATGTAGTCGTTGTAGTCCTTCACCGCGCGGGTGTAGAGGATCCTCTTCCCCAGATTGCTGTGGTCGGGGGACTTGAGTCCGCTGCTGATCGTGGAAAGGTGACGGACCTGCTCCCCGGTGAAGGGGCTGCCGTCCTTGTTGAACATCCTGTATCCGCTCAGATGGCCGTAGACGCTGCTCTCGGTCACGAACACGGAGCAGTCGCACATCCTTGCAACGTAAGCTGCTGCTGGCTCCGGGGCGCATCCCGCGTCCATCACGTCCGTTCCCTGGGATAGTATCCCGGAGATCAGGGTCTCTTTCATCATGCGGCTGCTCTTCATCCTGTCCGAGACCACCGCTACGCATCTGTGGCCAGAGGCTATGGCGCGGCCCAGCTCGATGCCCGATTCAGGGGTCATCGTGCCGCCTGGGGCGTACCTCAGCGGGAGGCTGACATTCTGAAGCATGGACCCGCCTATACTCCAATGTTCATATGCGTTTTGGTGGTTTATATGATAGAAAATGGATGTTACATCCAGTATTTAGTAAATATAATGCAGTTGGATTGATTCAACATCAATTTTTTTCTTTTATTGTTTTAACGATGTTTTTTATACTGAGTCTGGCCATATGTCTACGAGGTGTCCAAATGTCTATGGAACTCATCAGCGTGGAGAAGGCAAAGAAGATAGCCGAAACAAAAGGATTGAAGCCTGGAAGAGTAAAGGGCACCGAGGGAATTCAGTTCACCAAGGGCAGCAACAACAGGCTCGAGGTGATTTCATGGGCCGATTTCGAGAAGATTCTCAAGAAGAGGAAGCTTGCGATCTACGAGTCCGGCGGCTGGATGAAGATCATGAACGCTCCCTCGGGAAAGTCTGCAACAAGTTCAAATAAGAAGAAACAATGAGGGTGTCTGGACTGCAAGGGTATCCGAGCCTGGCCAAAGGAGATAGGTTCAGGGCCTATTCTCGTAGGAGTTCGAGGGTTCAAATCCCTTCCCTTGCACCACTCTTTTGATTTCACCGGATGCGTTGCGACCAGTATCGACGTAGGAAACCTTACCGCATCCAGATCTCTTTATCTAACCCGGTTAGAATCGATGGATAGTTGGCAAATAGCTTTCAAACGATTTCGACAGCGCTGCCGCTCGCCGAGAGCATTCTGTACGCGGATCCAGTCATCCTGTTCTTCACAGCATCGCTATTCCGAGGCCCACGGCCGTTATCGCCAGCAGTATGGCGGCGATGGTGACCCAGTACCAGTCCTTCTCCTGTACCAGAGCGATGAAGGTGACTATGACCCCTGCGAACGGGGAGACGATGAGCACGAGGATCCCGGCGTAGAGGACGGCGTCTCCCATGTCCATGAGAGACATGGCCAGCCCTGCGACCATCATGGCTATTCCGATGACCACGAAGATGCGTAGGGTTAGCGCCGTCGCGTGGTTGAGATTCATAGGATCCCTCCTGCCTGGAGAAGAACCAGGGTGGCGACGATTATCAGCAGGATCGAGAAGTATTTCCTCAGGTGCTTGGTATGGAGCTTCCTTGCCAGGGATGTCCCGACGATGGAGCCTGCGAAAGCGCCTATGGCGATGGCTGCGGCGTATTCCAGGAGGACCTGTCCGGAGATGAAGTAGGTGATGGCTCCGGAGAACGCGGTTATGCCTATCATGTAGCTGCTGGTCGGGCTGGCCGCCTTGATTGGCACGTGCATGTAGATGTTCATCAGAGGCACCTTCACGGCTCCTCCTCCGACTCCGGTCATGGACGAGATCATCCCTGCTACGGTGCACAGGGCCATTCCGCCCTTGACGTTCTCGACCTTGTATTTCACGTGCTCCCCGTTGGCCTCGTCGTTGTACTCGAAGGAGAACCTGCTGTCGTCGTCCTCGGACGGGGGTATGACTTTCTCGGGGTTCAGGATCATCCTGAGAGCGCTGTAGAAGACGATGACCGAGAAGATGCACATCAGTATCCATTCTTCGAGGAAGCCCGCCACGATGGCTCCCATGATGGCTCCTGCGGCCGTCGTGATCTCCATCAGGAGCCCGAGGCGAATGTTGGACAGCCCCTTGTCCACGAAGACCGTGGATGCGCCTACAGACCCGGCTATGATGCCTATGAGGCTCACGGCCACAGCCTCCGTCGGAGCCAGTCCGAACACGAGCATCAGCACTGGGACGAAGATGAAACCTCCGCCGAGGCCGAACAGTGCTCCGAGGATACCGGCTGCCGATCCTGTGAAGAGGAGACCGGCTAGTATGAGCGCTTCCATATCTCTGCGTATACAGGCATTTACTTTAGGGTTTGCTCGTGAACGTCGGCAGAACGACATCTTTTTCATATAGCGGGCGATGGAGATGGCGTGACTATACTCCTGCTGAGATACGCCGAGATCGGCCTCAAGAGCGAACCGGTCCGCAAGAGATTCGAGAATCAGCTGAAGGACAACATAGTGTCCATGCTGATGAAGGACGGGGTCGAGGCCTTCGTCACCAAGAAGGGCGCCAGGTTCTACGTCGAGGCCACCGACGCCGACGACGCCATAAGGTCGGTCAGGAAGGTGTTCGGGGTCGCGTCCATCTCCGTGGTCGAGACCTGCTCATCCGACATGGAGGACATCTGCAGGTCCGCGGCGGCGTATTCCAGGGGAAGGCTGTCGGAAGGCCAAACCTTCGCGGTGGACGCCCGCAGGGAGGGAAGCCACCCGTACACGAGCATAGATGTCGCCCGGGAGGCCGGATCGGCTATCTTCCTGGAGAACGAGCATCTCGGGATCAAGGTGAAGCTCACCAACCCGGACGTGAAGATTTTCATTGAGGTCCGCGACAACATGGCATACATCTTCCAGGACGTCATCGCATGCCACGCGGGGCTCCCTATAGGCACCCAGGGGAAGGTCATAGCCGATGTGGACGACGACAGGGGTCTGGTGTCCGCCTGGCTCGTCATGAAGCGCGGATGCAGGGTCATATTCCGCGGCTCGGGGGACTTCGAGGCCCTCAAGAACTACGATCCCGATATGAGGATGGTTGACGACAAGAACGTGAAGTACGCTCTCGCATACGTCCAGGGCAGGGATCTTCAGGGGCTCGAGGGCTTCGACGCTTCTGCGTATGACCTTCCGGTGTTCTTCCCGACCGTCGCCATGTCCGATGAGGAAGTGGCCAGGATGGCCGACGGGATCAGGTCCGGATTCTGATCCTACGATCCTATTTTTAAAACGAAGATCAAAAATTAAGAGGTTTTACCGCCTGGAATGACGCCCAGGCGGCATGAATCTCACTTGATTCTCCTGTTGTTGGCTCTGACTGAAGGCCTGGCCTTCTCAGCACCCTTTCCGGTGTGCCTCATTCCGCGGCCCTTCTGTCCGGCAGAGGTCTTTCCGCGGTACACACGGTTCTTGTGCTCGCTGTCGCAAATCCAGTTGATCTTCTTGTCAGATTTGATGACAGGGTGCGCGGGATCGACGAGGATGACCTCGTACCACTCCTGCTGTCCGTCGGCTCCTACCCAGTAGGAGTTAAGGACCTCAAGGTTGGGGTATCTCTTCGCAGTCCTCTCCTCAGCCATCCTCTGGAGGCTCTTTCCGACGGTAATCTGGTTGATTCCCTTCCTCTTGGCTCTCCTTCCGGTGACGATGGCCCTCTTCTGGAAGCTTCCCTTCCTGACCCTCGCCCTGACGATGACGTATCCCTGCTTGGCCTTGTATCCGAGAGCCCTGGCTCTGTCGAGGCGGGTGGGCTTCTCGATGCGGAGGAAGTTCTCCTCTCTCCTCCACATGATGCGGCGCTCGTAGTTGAGCTCCTTCACGTAGGATTTCGAGGGAACGTCCCAAGCCTTTGCGATATAGCTGTACATGCTTTTCCCGTTGACCGGGCGTGTTTCCTGAGTCTCTTCGCTCATTTGATCACCTTTACGGATTCACCCGAAGGCACATTTCCGTTCGCAGAACTAATCGTTCCACAAGGTGCGGATGGATGTGCTTTATTTAAAAGCGACGGTCGCTCGGAATAGAAGAAACCTGAGTTTGACATGCGAGATTGAGAAAGACACCGTCTCTGGAGCGGTCTGGACAATGGATTAAAAGGGGCGTTCCCTTGACGTTTTTATGTCCAGTAAAAAAGCCACGGGAACGTGGCGTGTCAAGCCTAACGACAATAAATCAGTTGCCATCGGGAACGTCCTCCTGTCGGAGGCCTTCTTCAAGAAGTACGGGCTCGACAGGGAGATCTCGTCCCTGAAGTCCAAAGGGGTCGACCTCGCGAAGCTGGCGGAGCTGCTGGTGGCCTACAAGCTCGGAGACAACTTCAGCATCCTCAGAGCTCACGAATTCGTCATGGAGCCGGCGATACGGAACCGGTTCGGACTCCAGGAGTTCAGCGCGAAGACACTCTACCGTGCCGTGGAGCGCCTAGGCCAGAACAGGGAGAGGATAGTCTCCGCGTTCAGGCGCAGGATCATGGGCGAGTACGGACAGCAAATCTCCGACGTGGTGTTCGACTGGACGTCCTTGGTGTATTTCGGCTACAAGCCCGACCTGGCCATGAGGGGCCATTCGAAGGACGGGCATCCGGAGGAGTGCCAGATGACCGTAGGGGTCGCACAGGCGGCGAAGCCGCTGTGCATCCCCTTCGGGCTGACGGTGATGCCGGGGAACACTCACGACGCGAAGCACATGGTCCGCACCTACGAGCAGGTGAAGGGCGATCTGGGCGCAGGGAGGAACATGGTGTTCGACGCGGGAGCGAACTGCAAAGACGTTCTCGACCTGATCGTCAGCGACGGGAACAACTTCCTGACCAGGAAGAAGCTCAACAAGTCGGACGACAAGCTGTTCAAGACTTTCTCGAAGGATACTTGGGAATGCGTGGATCCCGAGAGGGGCGAATACTGCCTTAAGAAGAGGTTCCCGTCGAGGATCAACTACTACTTCTTCAGCCAGGAGCTGTACGATCTGAACATGGCCGCTCGCAGGAAGAAGGCCGACAGGCTGTACCGCGAAGCGGTCAGCCTGCAGGACGATCTGGACAAGGGGAAGAAGCTGAAGAAGAGGTACGAGATAGGCAACGACCTCATCGAGGCCCATATCACGCTCCAGACCAAGCTCACGAGAATGACCGGGGAGGAGGCGAGGAAGTTCATACTGGATCGCACCGTGGACGGAAGGGAAGGGTTCTTCTGCCTGACGTCCAACCTTGACTACCACCCGGACGCCATTCGCAGGATGTACCGCGACAAGGACTGTGTCGAGAAGCTGTTCTCTTCCATGAAGTCGGACATAGGCATCAGGCCCATACGGGCCTGGACGGACGACGGGGTCTACGGCGTGCTGCTCATAGGTTTTCTCGCCCAGGCGCTGATCGCCATGACACGTCTTCTGGCGAAGCCAGCAGACGGGAAGGCGACGAAATTCATCTCCGACGCCATGCAAAAGTTGACACTTACGATCAAGCGCAGAGGACTCGAGGGGACGGAGATGATTCTCTCCAACTTCAGCCGCCTGAACACGGCAATCCTTCGGGCTTTCGATGTGATTCCGGAGGATGTGCGATGTGAATAGGCCAATATACCAGGCAGAAACGAGGGCTTCAGACCTTCCATTGAAGAATCGATATCAACTGTCAAATCAGGTCGATTCCAGATTTGTTCAGCGGTCGCCATGTCAAACTCAGGTTGAAATTTATTAGGAATCACTAAAATCTTTTAAACCTTGAATCGGATTAAGGTCCAATGGCAACCGCTAACCGTGAAGACTACCTTATCAGCATCCTCAGGCTGACTGAAGGCAAAGGGACCGCCAAGACCACCGAGCTTGCCGAGTTCATGGACGTATCCCCAGCCAGCGTGAGCGAGATGGTCAAGGTCCTCTCTGCGGAGGGTTACGTCAAGTACGAGAAGTACAGGGGCATGGCTCTTACAGAGGAGGGCCTGAACTACGCCCGCCAGATACGCAAGAAGCACCATGTGCTGGAGCGTTTCCTGACCGACTATCTGGATGTAGACCATCAGACCGCCCATGAGGAAGCGTGCAAGATGGAGCATGCGATCTCGGACGAATCCGCCGTAAAGATGTGCCAGATGATGGGGCCCCGCATAGACGACGACTGCAAGGGCTGCTCCAACCCCTGCAAGACCGCCACCGAGGGCCTCGTGAAGATAACGCCTCTTGAAAGCATGCCCAGCGGCGCCCGCGGACGCATCTCCCACGTTCTTTCCAACGACTCCGCTGTCGTGAAGAAGCTGGTCATGATGGGATTCGTCCCCGGAAAGGAGATCCTGGTGGAGACCGCTGTCACCAACGGGCCGCACATCGTCAAGATGGGCGATTCTTCCTTGGCAGTTGACACCAGGTTCTCGTCCTGCATATTCGTAGACGTCTACGAATGACAATCCTTTAAAAAGAAGGGTGCCCCGCGACGGGGTCGCCCTTCTGAAATATTAACAGAGGACCGTCTTTCGGCGATCCGTGTTTGATCAGCGGTGAGCGAACACCAGGGAAACGCCCTTGTCGCTCTTCTTCTCGATCCTGGCGAATCCGATCCTCTCGAGCTGTACCATGTCGTTCTTCTCGGAGAGGACGGCGTTCTCGATCAGTCCCTTGGAGACGGTCCCGTCGGGCATCAGGATGCACGCGTCCACCGATTCCTTTCCGACCCACTGGACTGCGCGGACCCCGGTTTTCAGGATGGAGACGTCGTCGCCGAGGTACTTGGCGGGAAGGGCGTACTCGATGTTGCAGAGGTCCTTGAGCCTGATCTTCTTGGCGTCCGCGAACAGTGAGGAGTCCTCTCCGGAGATGTATATGGTGCGGGGGAATTCCAGCTCATACTTCCTGCTGCCCCTCTCTGGGTGGTCGGGGTGGAGCGGGGCGCTTCCGACTATCTTGTCGACGCCGTCGATGTCGTACCTTACGGGGTCCTTGACGAAGAAGTACCTGTTGGAGATGTCGTCTATGACGTCGCGGTTCATTCCGAACAGGTTGTCCCAGGAGAACTGGATGTCCACGGGCTTGATGCCGGACTCGACCCAGTACCTCCTGATGGCTTCGGGCTTGATTCCGCGGCGCTTCATTGCCCTGACGGTTCCGGTCCTGACGTCGTCCCATCCGGAGTACTGGCCGTCTGCGATGTTCTGCTTGATGATGGAGGTCTTGAGGACGGTGTCAGGGATGTTGACGAGGCCGTAATGGTAGTACTCGGGCTTCTTCCATCCGAAGTAGTCGAAGACGTACTCCTGCCTGAAGGTGTTGTTCAGGTGGTCCTTTCCGCGGATGACGTGGGTCATCCCCATCTCGTGGTCGTCGATGGCCACCGAGAGGTTCATCATCGGATAGGCGATGTACTTGTCCCCGGTCCTCGGGTGGGGGTGCGAGACCAGCCTCAGAGCGACGAAATCCCTCACGGCGGGGTTGGGGTGGCAGATGTCGGTCTTGACGACCACAACGGCCTCTCCGTCCGCGTATTTGCCCTCGAAGAAGCCGTCCAGCCTCTCCATCTGCGTCTCGACGGGAAGGTCGCGGCAGGGACAGGCCGTCTTCTTCTCCTTGAGCTCCCTCCAGTGGTCCCCGTTGCAGGTGCAGACGTAGGCGTTGCCCTGCTGGACGAGCTTCCTGGTGTAGTCGTAGTAGAGCTCGAACCTTTCGGACTGGATGAACTGCTTGGTGCATTTGACTCCGAGCCACTCCAGGTCCTCGGGGATCATATCGTACGCGTTGGGGTCGATCTTCTCTGGGTTGGTGTCCTCGAATCTCAGGATCAGGTCTCCGCCGTACCTCTTGACGTACTCGTCGTTCAGGATGGATACGCGGGTATGTCCGATGTGGAGAGGTCCGGAGGGTCCGGGAGCGATGCGCATGACGACCTTTCCGTTAACGTTCTGGAGGTCGGGCAGCTCGTACTTGCGCTCCTTCTTTTCCTTCACGAGGAGAGACGCGTCCATCTCCTGGAGGGCCTTGGTCTGAGCATCGAGGCCCATCCCGTTGACCTCTTCGACTATCTGGTTGATGAGAGGGGTGATCTCGGCCGCCTTGGACCTGAGCTCGGGGCAGCTTCCCAGGATCTTGCCCACGACGGCCTTGGGGTTGGCCTTCCCTTTGAAGAACACGGCGTTCTGCAGAGCGAACTTCCTGATTGTGTCCTCTGTCTGATCTGTCATGGACCGTCCTAATCCCTTGCTCATATTTATGTAAAATTCCGAAAGAGGGGTTCTGCGGGCCCGGAACGGTCCTGTCGGGCCCGCATGCGGGGAATGTGTTTCAGCGGATGAAGTTGGTCCAGGCACGCTCCTCGGGCTCGGGGATCTTCACGCCCGCCTTCTTCCCGGCATCGATGGATCTCAGCATCCAGCCCATGTTCCTGCCGAGGGCGCGCATGATCTGCATCCCTTCCAGGTCTTGGACGACCTCCTCGGGGGTATTCCCGTGGACCTGGTTCCAGTACTGGGACGAGACGACGGGCATGTTGGAGATGGTGAAATATTTGTTCAGGCGGTCCAGGGAAGCGGTGGAGCCTCCCCTGCGGCAGGATACGACGGCGGCAGCGGGCTTGTAAGCCAGTCTTCCGCGGCTGGAGTAGAACAGCCTGTCCATGAACGACAGCAGCTGTCCGGCAGGTCCGGCGTAGTAGACGGGGGATCCGAAGACGAACCCGTCGAACTCGTCGGTTCTGGCCACGGTCTGGTTCACGATGTCCTTGATGACGCATTCGCCCTTCTTCTTGCAGTATCCGCAGCCTCTGCATCCGGGTATGTCCCCGTTCCCGATGTGCAGTATCTCATAATCGATCCCCTCGGATTCCAAGCCTTTCGCGACCTCGCAGAGGGCGGTGTAGGTGCATCCGTTCTGGTGAGGACTTCCGTTGACGAGCAGTACTTTCATGGCCTATAATCGCATCACGTTGATAAAGAAGGATGTAGCCAGACATCCGCTGAAGAAGGTGTGAGGGAATCATGAGGATGGAATCTGCCGGGAAGAGCCTGTCGATGCACAGCGGAGAGCTCAAAGATGCGCCGCTCGTGGTGCTCAACACCTTTCAGGAAGAGGGGGAGAAGGTCTACAAGGCTATCAAGGTCACTTGCGATCAGGACTTCTCCCTGCTGTGCGTCAGCGGTCTGGACTGGAACCGCGAGCTGTCCCCTTGGCAGTCCCCTTCGCTGTCCGATGACGAGACCCCCTTCTCCGGAGGAGCTGACGAGTATCTCGATTCACTCACAGGACGGATAATCCCGGACGCTATCGAGAAAGTCGGGATCGACCCTGCGTACATCTCGCTGGCTGGATATTCTCTGGCAGGGCTGTTCGCCGTGTATTCCCTTTATCGCACCGACATGTTCTCCAGGGTGGCCAGCGCCTCGGGCTCGTTCTGGTTCCCCGGTTTCGTCGATCTTGTGAGGGAGCGCGAGCCATCGCACATGCCTGACAGGATCTACTTCTCTCTCGGCGACAAGGAGGCCAGAACGCGCAACCAGATCCTCTCCACAGTGGAAGTCGGGACCAGGACGGTATTCGGGACGTTCATCGAGAAGGGAACGGATGCCGTGTTCGAGATGAACCCTGGCAACCATTTCAGGAATCCCGCGGAAAGGATGGCCAGAGGCATATCCTGGATGTTGGACTGACAGCCCTCGTCCGTCATATCCGCTACCGACGCCGTATTCCGGCGATATCGGTATCCCAGGCTTCTGAATCGTTCGCAATCAATAATTACGCATGAGGGGATGCGGTCTGCATGGCAGTCGAAAGAACGCTCGGTGCGGATGTCCGTCGCATCTCCGAGCGCGTAGAGAGCGATTCGAGGGACGCTACGAAAGCTTTGATGAAAGACCAGGAAGCCACGGTCCTCTTCGAGAACCTGAACGGCGGGAAGGCCGCCGGGAACGTGTTCTCCACCAGGGGCAAGATCGCTTCCGCTCTGGGCGTATCCAAGGAAGGCATCGTCGGGCACCTCATGGACGCGATATCCTCTCCCAAGCCCTGCGAGATAGTCGAGGACCCGGAGTTCCGCGCCTGTGCCAGCGAGGTCAAGCTGATGTCCCTTCCCGTTCCCAAGTATTTCCCGGAGGACGGAGGGCGCTACATCACCGCCGGAGTCATCGTCGTGGAGCTGGACGGCAGGAAGAACGTGTCGTTCCACAGGATGATGCTCATGGACGACAGGAGGATCGCCGTCAGGCTCGTCCCCAGGCACCTGTTCACCCTGTACAAGGAGGCCAAGGCCGCAGGGAAGGAGCTCAACGTGTCCATATGCGTCGGAGCCTCCGCGGAGGTCCTGCTGGCCGCGGCGACGTCCATGGACTTCGGAGCCGACGAGCTCGAGGTCGCGTCCGCCATGTGCTTGAAAGGCCACGGATCGCCTCTGAAGGTCGGAAGATGCGACAACGGCATCCTGGTGCCCGCGGACTGCGACTACGTCATGGAGGCCCGCATAACCCTCTCGGAGACCAAGGAAGGGCCCTTCGTGGACATCACCGGGACCTACGACTTCGAGAGGCAGCAGCCTATCATCGAGGTGGACAAGGTCTGGACCCGCAAGGACCCCATATTCCATCTGGTCCTTCCCGGAGGATACGAGCACTTCATGCTGATGGGACTTCCCAGGGAGCCTATGATGTTCAAGACCGTGAGGCAGGCCGTTCCCAAAGTGAAGAACGTCCGCCTCACCGAGGGAGGATGCTGCTGGCTCAACGGGGTCGTCTCCATCTCCAAGAACAAGGAAGGGGACGGCGTCAACGCCATAATGGCCGCCTTCACCGGGCATCCCTCCATGAAGCAGGTCATCATCGTCGACGACGACATCGACATATTCGACGACAGGCAGGTCGAATGGGCGGTCGCCACGAGGATGCAGGCCGACAGGATCCTCATGATCCCGGGAGCGGCAGGCTCCCACGGGAAGACCACTTGGAAGGTCGGATACGACGCCACAATACCGCTGGGCTCCGACCTGTCCCTTTACAAGAAGGCCTCTCTGGAGCGAGGACAGCCATTCTTGAAGCAACATTAATTAACACGATGGTTTCAGTAGAGGGTGAGTAAGATGGCCGCGATCAGATTGGGAAAGAACCACCTCAGATGGTGCCGCGAATGCAACCTTCCTATCCTTGAGTCCAAGGAATGCCCCGTGTGCGGAGGCAATACGCTGGAGGTCCCTCTGACCCCACCCGGCGACGCCAGGCCGGCATTCGAGCACGACATCGGTCTGATACGCGACGTCCTGGACAGGGACTACGGGGAGGGCACCGGAAAGTCCGTCCTCCCGGACGGCCACATCGTCATCCTCAGCAAGGCTCCCGGCCTGGACCGCATGGACGAGGTGATCATCGACGGAAGCGTCATCGCCACCATGAGGTACGACATGGGCTCCGGATGGAAGTTCGTGTCCCGCATGCAGGGAGCGTACAGGATAGGCGACGGGTACACCAAAGGTTACGTGGTGTGCGACCCCAGCGCCGTCCCGTTCGTCAGGGAGAGCAAGAACCTGATGGCCCCCGGCGTGGTCGATGCCGATCCGGACATCAAGCCCGGGGACGAGATCATCATCGTCACCGCAGAGAGGGAGGTCGTCGCCACCGGAATGGCCCGCATGACCGGTCCCGAGATGGTCGCCGCAGATAAGGGGATGGCCGTCAAGACCAGATGGTACAAGCAGGAGGAGCGCGAGGCGGCAGGTGCGAAGGCCCGCACCTGGGACGAGGCCGTGGAGGCCAACAGGGCCGTCCTGGAGAAGAGGATAGCCGAAGCCACCGGGTTCATCAGGAACACCATCGAGAAGTACGACGTGCCCGCGATAGTGTCGTTCTCCGGCGGAAAGGACAGCCTGGCCACCCTGCTGCTCACCATCGATGCGGGATTCAAGCTCCCTGTGCTCTTCGTGGACACCGGGCTGGAGTTCGACGAGACCGTCCAGCACGTGCGCGACACCTGCGCCAGGCACGGCCTCCAGCTCATAGAGGAGAAAGCCCCGACGGACGCGTTCTTTGGGAACCTGGTCTACTTCGGGCCCCCTGCGAAGGACTACAGGTGGTGCTGCAAGACCAACAAGCTCGGCCCCACCGTCGGAGCCATCACCAAGAACTATCCCAAAGGCGTCCTGTCGTTCATCGGACAGAGGAAGTACGAGTCTGAGGCCAGGAACTCCAAGCCACGCATATGGCAGAACCCGTGGACCCCCGGACAGACCGGGGCCTCGCCCATCCAGAACTGGTGCGCCATGCACGTGTGGATGTACATATTCCTGAGGAAGGAGCCGTTCAACGTGTGGTACACCCGCGGCCTGGACAGGATCGGGTGCTTCCTGTGCCCCGCTTCCGACCTCTCGGAGTTCGACATCGTGGCCGAGGGAAGCTCCAGATGGGGCCAATGGGACGAGTACCTCGACAACTACATGAAGGACCGCGGGCTGCCTCCGGAATGGAAGGAGTACGCCCTCTGGAGGTGGAAGAACGCCCCCAAGTCCATCAGAGAGGAGGTCCACAGGATCTCCGGAAGGGAGGTCTCCGAGCTCACCAAGCAGACCAAGGCTCCGGAAGTCGGCCCTCTGGTGGTCAAGGTCCAGGAAGGCTATTCTCCGTGCGTTATCGGATACAGCGTCGAGGCGGCGGTCAACAGGCCTCTGAATATAGAGAAGATCAAGCCGTTCTGCCACGCTCTCGGATGGGTGGTGGATATGGACCCCGAAGGCGAGTTCGTCACCGCCGATTACATAACAATCTACAGGGAAGGCTCGATTATATGCAAGGCCAACATCAAGAACGACGCGTCGGCCCATATGGACGAGGCCATCCAGGTCATAATGCGCGCCGAGCAGTGCGTCGGATGCGGCCTGTGCGCCGCCAGATGCGAGCAGGGCGCCCTTTACATGGAAGACGGAAGGGTCCGCATCAAGGAGGACGAATGCATATTCTGCAAGGACTGCTTCGGACCCTGCCCCTCGGTAAACTTCGCAAAAGGATCGGAGGAGTTCGAGCAATGATCAGCAGCATGCACATCGCGGAGATGGAGATCGACCCCGACGACCTGGCCGTGGTCATAGAGAAGGACCCGGCCGTCGTGGACGAGGAGGACGCCAGGAAGTACCATACCGGGTTCCACGCGGTCTGCTACTACAGGATGAGCCACAAGCTCTGGCTGGAAGGCCGCAAGGAAGAGGCCCGCGAAATCAACTACTACGCCCACCACCTCACCGGCTGCGACATCCACCCCGGAGCCACCATCGGCAAGAGGTTCTTCATAGACCATGCCACCGGAGTGGTGATCGGGGAGACCGCCATCATCGGCGACAACGTATCCCTGTACCAGGGGGTCACCCTGGGAGGGGTCTCCACCAGCAAGGGCAAGAGGCACCCCACTCTTGGTAACCATATCGTCGTAGGGTGCAACGCCTCCGTTTTGGGAGACATAACCATCGGCGACAACGTCAGGATAGGGGCCGGGGCCGTCGTCATCAAGGACGTCCCGGACGACTGTACCGTGGTCGGCGTTCCCGGGAGGATCGTCAGGCATGCGGGTATCGAGCAGGCGTGCGAGGACAACATGCACAACCATCTGCCAGATCCGATGAAGGACAGGATCCATAGGCTCGAGGAGACAGTGAGGGAGCTCACCGCCAAGGTCGAAGAGCTCTCCAAGAGATCCGGGTGATGCAGATGCCTCTGAAATGGTTCAAGATGAAGGCAGTGGACGAGGACATCGACCGGCGTCCGCCCAGATTCATCGAGGATATGGAAGAGGAGGAGGAAGAGATTCCCGATTTTCCGGAAGACCCCTTCGGAGCGGTCATGCTCAACGTCTCGGGAGCAAGCCTGCCCGAGGGGACTGAGCCCTCCGGTTCGCTGTCGGCGTTCGGATGGACCGTCTTCGACACCGTTGGCGAGGAAAACGTCGTGTTCTCCCCTTACGGAATATACATGGCCGTAGGGATGCTGGCTAACGGTGCCGAGCCCGGTTCGGATACCGAGGCCGAGCTCCTGAATGCGACGGGATCCAGCAGCAGGGATTCCCTCAACGCCTATATGGCCGTTCTTCTGAAAGCCGTCGGGGAGCATTGGAGGTCCAGGTTTTGTTCCGACAGCCTCGTTCTGGTGAACTCGTCCATGGTCTTCGGCGGCGATGTCAACGAGGATTACAGGAACAGGGTGGCCAGGTACTGCAGGGGAGCTGTAGTGGAGGAGGACATCTCCGGGAACCTTTCCGGCGTCAGGAAGAAGATTACGGACTGGGTGAACCTGAAGAGCTTCGGGATGATACCCGAGTACGAGTTCCAGATAGGGAAGGACACGTTCTGCGACCTTCTGAACGTGGTTTATTTCAAAGGAGCCTGGGAGTCCAAGTTCTCCAAGCGCTGCACGGAAGACGAGGAATTCAAGAACGCGGACGGGAGCGTCTCCAAGGTCAAGATGATGCACAAGACCGTTCCAGACATCCATTTCTATTCCGACGGAAAGTACAAGGCGATCAGCCTGCTCTACCGGGACGCAGACCAGAGGATGTGCCTCATCCTGCCGGACGACGGCGAATCCTTGGACGTCCTGTCGTCCTGGAAGTCGGAGACCCTTGAATATAGGGAGAAGTTCATCGGCAGGCTCAGAAGCTCCAGGATCGTCAGGGCGGAGCTGTCGCTTCCCAAGTTCACGATGTCCGCCGCGTTCAGCTTGGATGACGTGTTTCGCGCGCTGGGCCTGAAGAACGCCCTCGGAGGGAACTCCAGATTCACCGGCGTCATCGACGGATCCAACCTGTTCTTCGGAAGCGGGACGCATCAGGCGAAGATCAAGGTCGACGAGAACGGCACGGAAGCCGCCGCAGTGACCGAGGTCGCGATGGTGGGCTGCGCTGGGCCGAGGAAGGAGCCGGAGAAGGTCGTTTTCCGTTGCGACATACCGTTCCTGTACGTCCTGTTGGACGGTGAGGACGACAAATACCTGTTCATGGGATACGCAGGAGACGGCAGGGACTTTGCATAACCGTCATCGACGGAATGCTGAGGCATCGGCATCAGAGCGTCTTAACATGTCCTTATAGCGTTATCGCTCTCGTTTTCGATCGGGGGAGGCTACCAGCCTTCACATCACTTAATGGACTGCTGCCCTCGTCTTCATGAACAAGCCGTTTTGATGCTTTTGTTGTATAAAATCAGCGTTAATACGATAAATAAAAAGAAAACCTATCCATTTTAAATTTTTATTATGTAAAACATCCCCTGGTTGGATGTATTGTCAACGGCTTTGCACATGTGGCATTTGTTGTATATAGGTGTAAATCATTCGGTAACGCATGTATGTCTACATATTGGGCGGATTCCTCGGAAGCGGGAAGACCACCCTCCTGATGAAGTTCGCGTCCATGTACACCAAACGCGGACTCAAAACAGCCCTTCTCGTCAACGAGTCCGGCGAGATCGGTGTCGACGGAGCCACTCTGAAAGCGGAAGGATACGACGCTGTGGAGCTTCCCAACGGATGCATCTGCTGCTCCCTTTCAGGAACCCTCCAGTCCGCTCTGAGGAACATAGTCAACGATATCGACCCCGACATCATCATCATCGAGCCTACCGGATTGGCTCTCCCTCACAAGGTCAAGGAACTGGTCCGCGTCGCCATGATCGGCGAGGAGGCCACCTACATCGTCGGAGTCGCCGATGTCCAGAGGTTCGAGGACCTCATCAAGAAGAAGGAGCAGTTCTTCTCCATGCAGATGAACAGCGCCGACTTCATCCTGATCAACAAATGCGATATCGCCAAGATAGGGCAGGTGGAGGAAGTCACGGCCTGGCTCAACGCCAAGTATCCCGACAAGCCCGTCGTGCCCATCTCTGCGATGACCGGAAAGAACATGGACAAAGTATACGAGATGTTGAAATGAGCGAGCACAAGCACGAGCATGAGCACAGTTCCCTGGAGATGGCAGGCGGATGTGCAGTCGGATTCACAGGTACCATCAACGGATACAACGCTGACGCGGAGGCGAGGTTCGCCAACGCCCTTCTTTCTGTAGGAAAGTGGGTCGTTGCGGAGAGCGGATGCCTTCTGGGCCATATCAAGGCCGCCATCGTCAAGGAGGACGGCTCTGGAATAACCCTGAATCTCACCGATCTCGAGAACGGCGTCGAGCACCACGGAACCCTCGGACCCCAGGAGAAGGTCAAGTTCTCCTTCATGACCGCTGTCGTCGATGTCGACGAGCACGAGCTCAAGCACGCCATGTGGCACGCTATCGAGGACACCGGACTCGACTACGTCCTCGACGAGCCTGTCTGCCACTGCCATGACCACGACCACCATCACCACGACGGCGAGGAGTGCTGCTGCGGCCATGACCACGACCATGAGCACGGACACGAGCACCACCACCACCACGACGAGGAGTGCGAATGCGGATGCGGCCATGAGCACCACCATCACCACCACGACGAGGACGAGTGCTGCTGCGGACACGAGCATCATCACCACCACGACGACGAGGAGTGCGAGATCTCTATGACCGGAACCTTCACCGACGTGAAGGCCGCAGATGCCCTGAGCATCATCGACTCCATGAACGAGGTCTTCGACTGGGTCCACGAGACTCATGGAATGCTCGAGTACATCGAGATGACCGTCGCTCCCGAAGGACACGACTGGGTCATCATCAGCGTCCCCGAGAAGGACTTCGCCTGTATTCAGGGCAAGCTTCCTGACTGTCCCAAGGCGTTCTTCCGCCTCGAGGCCGTCGCTCAGGACGTCAAGAAGGAGCAGCTCATCCACAGGACCTTCCACGCCATCGAGGATACCGACATCGACTGCTCTGTGAACGGAGAGACCCATTGCGACTGCCACAACCCCAAATGCTCCTGCGGATGCGAGGACGGGGACTCCTGCGAGACCGAGAAGGACGATTGCGGCTGCGGATGCGGACACGACCACGAGCACCACGACCACGACGGATGCTGCTGCGGCCACGATCACTGACGATCCTAAGATAACAGGATAGCGAGGCCTTCGGACCCGCTCAAACTCTTTTCAAACGCCTTTTCAAACTTTTTTAGGAGGGAAACAAATGAGATACGGAATATCCCTAGACATAGGGACAAGCGGTACCAGAGGGCATGCTGTCGATCTGGATACCGGCAAGATCCTGTCCACTGCGGTGACGGAATGCCATCCGTTGCCCGGAGCGAACATAATGGACCATCTGACGTTCTGCATCAATGTCGGAACAGATGTGGCGCACAAGATTCTGATGGACACTGTGAACAAGGTCATAACAGCCCTTGGAGTGGAGAAGAACAGCATCGAGAGGGTGAGCATCTGCGGCAACCCCATCCAGCTCTCGCTTTTCCAGGGCATACCTGTGGACGACCTCGCCTTCGCAGGAGAGAACGCGCACAAGGCCAGAGGCATCAAGGAGCAGAAGAGGGACGCAGGAGTCTTCTCGGCTGTGGACGTGGGCCTCGACGTGAAGGACTCATGCGAGCTGCTGGTGCCCCCTGCGATCAGGCACGAGATCGGTGCTGACGCGCTCGCCATGATGTACAAGAGCGGCTTCCTCGAGCAGAAGGACAACTGCATGGTCACCGATTACGGTACCAACGCCGAGATGGCTCTGAAGGTAGGGGACGACATCTACACCGGATCCGCCGCGGCAGGTCCTGCCATGGAAGGACAGTCCATCAAGTGCGGAATGCTCGCCGGACCTGGTGCTATTTCCGATCTCGAATACGACTTCCAGTGGATCTGCAAGGTCCTGGACGACACCATCACCCCGCAGGACGGAGACAGGATCGATTTCAACCTCGAGACCATCGAGAAGAACGGACCCATGAGCGGAAAGGCCATAGGAATCACCGGAACCGGTGTCGTCGCAGCAGTCTCTGCGGCTCTGGACTCCCATCTTTACAGGAAGGGAAAGCTGAAGACCTCCGATGGCAAGCTGAACATGCAGGATGGCATCTACATCGACTCCCATGACATCTCCGAGGCTATGAAGGCCATAGGAGCCATCAGGGCCGGTCATTTCACCCTGCTGGAGCACGCCGGCGTGAAGTTCGAGGATATGAGGATCATGTACATGGCAGGAGCCTCAGGAACCTATGTCGACGCCATCAAGGCCAGGGAGGTAGGACTCGTTCCGCCTTCATGCGATACGATCTACCAGTACGGTAACACCTCGCTCGCGATGTCCACCGACATCCTGAAGGATCCCGAGCTCCTCGACAAGCTCCAGGAGATCGCCAACGGAATCAGGGCCAACCACGTCATGTTCGCCTCTGATAAGATCTTCGAGCAGATCTACATGCAGGAGCTGGCCGTCTGCGACGAAGGGATGAGCATGGAGATGTACAACAGTAACAACGCAGCCGCGGGAATCCAGGAGCTTCCTAAGCCCAGAGGGGTGCCCAAGGTCAACCGCGTCGTCACCCGTGACATCCCCGACCTTGGAGACAGAGGGCTCACCATCCTTCATGACATCGGAACCGAGCTCCGCGGATACATGGACGGATGCATCGGATGCGGAAAGTGCCAGAAGGAGTGTCCTGAGAAGGCTCTCACCCTCATGGACGACAACGAGATCGTCGTCAAGACCAAGCACTGCCTGGGAACCGCCTGTTACAGGTGCCAGTTTGTCTGCCCCAAGAAGGTCTACAAGTACGACAACCTCAAGCTGACGTTCTGAAACTAAAATCGCCGGTTTCGGCCGGCGACATTTTCAATTTTAGAAAAAGAAAAGGGCCTGGGTCTCCCCAGGCTTTGAAGATCAGTCTTCCATCACGTTCTGCATCTCGAGGTATTCCAGTATCTTCTTTCTTAATGCGGTGAACTCTGGGCTGGCTCTGTCCCTGGGCCTCTCCCAGGGGATGTCTATCACTTTGTAGATCGTGGAAGGTCTCTTGGTGAGGACCACTACCCTGTCGGAGAGGTAGAGGGCTTCGTCCACCGAGTGGGTGACGAATATGATCGTTCTCTCGCTATGGGTGATGATCTTGTTGAGCTGCTCCTGCATGATGTTCCTGGTCTGAGCATCCAGAGCTCCGAACGGTTCGTCCATCAGGATGACCGCAGGATGCATCACCATGGCGCGGGCGATGCCTACACGCTGCTTCATCCCTCCGGAGAGCTCGTGTATGCGGGAGTCCGCGAACTTCTCGAGACCGACGGCCTTGATGTATCTCATGGCCCTTTCCTCGCACTCCTCTTTGGGAACCTTGGCGATCTCCATCCCGAACTTGACGTTCTGCTTGACGGTCCTCCAAGGGAACAGCGCGAAGTCCTGGAACACCATTCCGCGGTCCGAACCGGGTGCGTTGCATTCCTTGTCGCCGATCATGATTTTTCCGCTGGTGGGCTGCAGGAGTCCTGCGATGCAGCGGAGGACTGTGGTCTTTCCGCATCCCGATGGGCCGACTATAGAGACGAGCTCCCCTTTCTTCACGTCGAGCGTGAAATCGTCGACCGCGACGGTCTCGCTGTCGTCCGTGACATAGACGACGCGGAGTTTGTCGATGGTCATCAGGGTCTCGCCTTCCTTGATGTCTTTGTAGAGCTCGTCCGTACGGTCCGCACGGATGCGTTCTTCGGTCTGCTTCTCGCCTTCGACTTTGATCTTGCTCTTTGACATCAGGCATCCATCCCCATTCTCTTAGAGACTCTCTTGGAAATGTATTCTGCCAGACCTGTGGTCAGCAGTCCAAGAACAGCGATTATGATGATTCCGGCGTAGGCCTGTGGGAACGCTCCGTACGTGATCATGTTCGCGACGTAGAAACCTATTCCTCCCAAAGGTGTGGCGTACAACTCCGCAGCGACGATACACATCCATCCGATTCCGAGACCGACCTTTATTCCGTTCATGAGGTAGGGGATCGTCGAAGGTATCAGGACCTTGAGGAAGATCTGCAGGTTGGATGCCCCCAGAGTCTTGGAGGCGTCTATGAGGACCCTGTCGATCTTAGATACACCGAATATGATGTTAGTGAGCAGGGGGAAGAATATTCCTATGAAGACCACGAAGGTTGCACCCTGAACATAGCCGAACAAGAGGATGAAAATCGGTGCCCAAGCGATAGGAGCGATAGGCCTGAGGACTTCGATCCAAGGGCTGACGAACTCCCTGAGGTACTTGAAGTTGCCCAGGAGGAGACCGAGAGGCAGCGCGATCACCAGGGCGAGCAGGAATCCTTTGATGTATTTGCTCAAACTGGATGAGACGTACGTATAGAGCGACAGGCCTGTGACGGAGTCGCCGTTGACTATTAGGTCGTATAGCGCTTCGAACGTTTCCATCGGTTCTGGAATCGCCGCGTTGTTAGCTAATTTGGAAACCGCCCACCATAAGCATACGAATACGATGAGCGAGACCACCGTTATCACTAATGTTCTAGCTAAACGATGGTATTTGTTGTGCTCGTCAAATTTAAAACTCATTCGGCCCACATCTTTACCGACATAATACGATAATAAAAAGGTTTTATAAGGAATGCCCGGGAGACCGGGCAGTTTTATCAGGATTCCTGAATAACTCTCTGGAACTGAGGTTCCCAGATGATTCCAGCGTTGATGGTGGGATCTCCGGTTATGGTCTGGTAGTTGGCCAGGTTGGTGACCCAGTACAGGGTGTCGGACTCGATGCTGGTACCGACCATGTACTGCTTGACGTTCAGTCCCATTTCGGTCGCAAGGGTCAGGAGCTGGATGTGCTGGATGGAGGTGGTTCCGGGGGTTCCGTAGACGAGTCCTCCCCAAGCCTTCGCATTCGCCGGGGATACGGTGTATTCGTCTCCGTCGACGCTGAAGAACGCGGTTCCGTTCCTCTTGAGGACAGACGCGTTGGGGTCGTCGAGAACGTTGCTGTTGATGTAGAGTCCGGATCCCTCGCTGTTGACGCGGGCGACGAGCTGGAAGGCCTTGGAAGTGTCCTGGACGGCCTCGGAGTCTATGTATCCGAAGTTGATCATGTTGATGGTCGCTGGAGGGGCTCCAAGGAATCCGAGCTGAGAGTCTCCGTTGATGAGAGAGGTCGCGATTCCGCCTCCGTTGGTAGCGTTGGAGATCTGAACAGTCACTCCGTAAGTGTTGAAGGTTCCCTTCTCGATTCCGACATGGACGGCGATCTGGTGGATGTCACCGCTGATCACGGCGACCTTCACGGTGGCGGTTCCGTCCTTGAGGCTGTCCTTGTTGGCTATCGCGTTCTTCATGTAGGTGGCATCGACGAAGTTGTTGGCGAATGCCTCCGTATCGGGCACGTCCTTCTGGAGCGCTTTCACATCGGAGAGTCCGCCGACAAGGGACTGTATGTCCTTGTTAAGGCCGGACAGGTTCCCATCGTTTCCATCCGCGTAGAGGTATGCGATGTTGGAAAGGGCATCCTTGACTTCTTGCTCCGTGAGTCCGGGGACCTTCGTCTTGCTGAAATTGATGAGCCACTTGTAGTCCTCTGAAGAAGTGTCTTTCAGCGCGTTCTGGACGAACTGCACGGCGTCGTGGTAGCCTGCGAGGAACTTCTCGGCGTTGGTGGTGTTGTTCTGGAGATAGTTGTAGTTGGCCGCGATTACGCAGCAGGTATGGTCGGGGAAGAAGTTGTTGGTCAGACCCAGGCTGATGTAGTCCGACTTCCCCTCATCCTTGTGGCCGTTGTCGTTGTTGAGCATCACGTATGCCGCCACAGCTGCGACGGCTACGATTGCGACCAACAGGACAGCGATGATTTTTTTGTCCATGGTGAGTCCACCTGAGAGGACTATTTTTCCAGCGGTATATTATATCGATGTCTAATTTTTATACAAATAGGAAAATTTCCTATCTCGTGAGTACAAACATACTTTAAAAAGAAGGCAACAGTCCAGACGTATAGCCAGACAGCTAGCGGGGATAGAGAAGGGGCTTTCGCCCCGGGTTTGAAAATCAGATGTCTCTGAACAGGGTGGCGTACTGCATCTTCTTGGCGCCGAAGTACTCTTTGCAGTACTGCGCGGTCGCCTCGGGAGGGAATTCCTTGCAGGAGAAGACGTCCACGAATGCCCTGTCGGTGTCTTCGGCGAAGTGGCCGGAAATGCAGGACGTCTCGATCAGCTGGATGAGGGAGTATCCCTGGACCTTGGGCTCCGCTCCGAAGCGTACCGCGATGGGCTCCCCGTACCTTTTCATTTTGATGTGATCCGCGAGGTCGATGGCGAACTGTTTGATGTACTCGCCGTCGCAGATCTTCTGGTGATCGCATTCTCCGAGATCGATTGCGATGTGGAGTCCCCACTGCTTCTCGTCGTTGTATTTTGAGATGGACTCCTCGTCGGAGAGGAGTTTCCCTGCGTATTGACTCATGCTGTACATCGTAACCACGTGAGGCTATGGTTGCCTCAAAATCGATTATCCGCTTTCTGTATTTGAAACGATGCCTCGGTGAAAGTTAGGTTTGTCTCTGTAGAGACAACAGGGGGCTCGGTTTATCTCTCACGGGTCATTTTTCCTGTCAAGGATTTTTACAGTCGGAAAGAACAAAATACGCACAGGCCAATCGTGCCCCATGCCCGAATCCAAGGTTTACTTCACCGATATGCGCTGCAAGCTCGGGGAGAGCCTCCTTACCAAGCTCGATCGCCTCGCACGCGCCGCTGGCATAGATTCCATAGATATGGAGAAGAAGTTCGTCGCGATCAAGATGCACTTCGGAGAGCTCGGCAACCTCGCGTTCCTCAGGCCCAACTATGCGAAGGTGATCGCAGATATCGTGAAGGAGAAAGGCGGTATGCCATATCTGACCGATTGCAACACAATGTATCCCGGGTCAAGGAAGAACGCCTTGGAACATCTGAACTGCGCCAACCTAAACGGCTTCAACCCTACCACCACCGGGTGCCAGATCATCATAGGCGACGGGCTCAGAGGAACCGACGACGTGGAGATCCCCATCGACGGCAAGTACGTCAAGACCGCCAAGATCGGCCGCGCCATCGCTGACTGCGACGTTCTGATCACGCTCAGCCATTTCAAGGGCCACGAGGTCACCGGGGTAGGAGGGGCTATCAAGAATCTCGCCATGGGATGCGCCTCCCGTCGCGGGAAGATGGAAATGCATAGCAATGGGAAGGTGCATCTGGACGACGACAAGTGCATCGGATGCGGCAAGTGCGTGAAGGCATGTGCACAGGAAGCCATCTCCGTTGTAGACAGGAAGGCCTCCGTGGACGAGAGCAAGTGCGTCGGATGCGGAAGATGCATAGGCATGTGCACCAGCGATGCCCTGTTCGTCGCATACGACGAGGACGGGAGCATCGTCAATTGCAAGATGGTCGAGTATGCGGCAGCCGTCGTCAAGGACAGGCCCTGCTTCCACATCTCCATAATAAGCGACGTCTCGCCGTACTGCGACTGCTATGGCGGAAACGACCTCCCGATCGTTCCTAACGTGGGGATGCTGGCGTCGTTCGACCCTTACGCTCTTGACAGGGCCTGCATAGACCTGGTCCAGAAGCAGCCTATGATTCCTGGAAGCAGGCTGTTCGAGAACTCCCACGGCGTGAAGCCCGGGGACGTGTTCGGATGCAACCAGCCCGGAACGAGGTGGCAGGCCCACTTCGAGCACACCGTAGAGATGGGGTTCGGGGACGGGAGCTACGAGCTCATCAACGTGAATTAATCTTAAAAACGATATAATCCCCCAGCATAACATCAGTCATGTCGTCTCCTAGAGTCTACTTCACCGACATGCGCTGCAAGCTGGGGGACAGCCTTCCCTCCAAGCTCGACAGGCTGATCCGCGCCGCCGGCATCGACTCCATAGACATGGAGAAGAAGTTCGTCGCGATCAAGATGCACTTTGGAGAATACGGGAATCTCGCGTTTCTGAGACCCAACTATGCCAGAGTGGTGGCGGACATCGTGAAGGAGAAAGGGGGCATGCCCTACCTGACCGACTGCAACACCCTTTACGTGGGAAGCAGGAGGAACGCCCTGGACCATCTGGAATGCGCCTCGAGGAACGGGTTCGACCCCACCACCACGGGATGCCAGATCATCATAGGCGACGGGCTCAGAGGAACCGACGACGTGGAGATTCCCATCGACGGAGATCTAGTGAAGACGGCCAAGATAGGTCGCGCGATAGCCGATTGCGACGTTCTGATAACGCTAACTCACTTCAAAGGCCACGCCACCGCCAGCATCGGAGGCACGATCAAGAACCTGGCCATGGGATGCGCCTCCCGCCGCGGGAAGAAGGAGCTGCACATAGATGGCGTCCCGGAGGTGGATGCAGAGAAGTGCATCGGATGCGGCAGGTGCGTCGGAGCATGCGGGGAGAACGCCGTCTCGGTCATAGACGGGAAAGCCGCCATCGACACGACGATCTGCGTAGGATGCAGGAGATGCATCGGCGGGTGTCCGAAGAAGGCCCTTTGCTCGGTCAAGGACAGGGATGGAAGGCTGGTCGACGGCAAGATGGTGGAGTACGCCGCAGCCATAACCAGGGACAGGCCCTGTTTCCATGTCTCCATCATCTGCGATGTTTCCCCGTTCTGTGACTGCGCCGCGTGGAACGACATCCCCATAGTTCCTAACGTGGGGATGCTGGCTTCGTTCGATCCAGTCGCTCTCGACAAGGCATGCATCGATCTTGTACAGAAGCAGCCCATAATTCCAGGAAGCAGAGTGTATATAAACAGCGGCGGAATGAAGCCGGACGACGTATTCGGATGCAACCAGCCTGGTACCCGGTGGCAGAATCATTTCGAGCATGCCGCGAAGATGGGAATGGGGGACGGGAGCTACGAGCTTGTGGAAGTGAAATGATTTGATGGCAGATTTGCTCGAGACAGTGATGTTGCTCTGTTTCATGGCCGCTTGGCCTATGTCGACCGTCAAGCTGTGGAAATCGAAGACCACAAAAGGCACCAGCTTGGCATTCATGATCGTGATTGAGATCGGATATGTGTGCGGAATGGCCAGCAAGCTCGCCGCGGACAACGTGACGTACGTCCTTGCGTTCTATTCGCTCAACTTTGTCATCGTTCTGGTTAACATCGTCATCTACTTCAGGAACCTGAAATACGATGCTGTGGCAGAAAAGGAATGATCGATATTCGAAAACGAATAATATGCATCCGAAAACGGATGTTTTTTCCATTATCGAGAATAATTGAAAGGTCGGACGATCGGCGACCCGACGAGTCCTGACCATTTCCGCAAACTCAGGAACCGCGTCATGGAGGTGTTCGCAGTCTCGGTAGGAGCCTATCTCTTCGTCTATTTCCAGCGGATGTCCATCGGAGTCGTCGGCTACGACATGGTCGAGGACCTTGGCGGCTCCATCGGGATCCTCAGCATGGCCTATTATCGGACATACACCTCCGATGCAGATTCCCAGCGGGACGATGGCGGACAGGTTCGTGCCGAGGATCCCCGGCACGATATTCCTCCTGCTGGCTTGCGTCGGATCGTTCATGACCTTCGCGGGACCTTCGTCTCGATGATGAGCACATCCTGTTCCTGGGAGCCAGCGTGTCGAAGACGATATCTGCGGCGACAATCGGGACGGACTACGCTCTGATATCGTCCTCTCTGTCTGGGGGATCATGCTTGTGTTCGCGGTTATGGCGACGGTCCTCGTTTCCACATAGGTTGAAAGGACGTCTGCGAGCCATCAAGAACAGGTGGATTAACGCTGTTATTGGATAAAACAACCAATGTCCGTCATCTGATTCATTTTCATATTTAATACTAATCTCTAAAACCGTGCTATTTCTTGTTCGCAGGAATGTGCCAGTGTCTTTTGTCGGGGCATATTTAAGTTCGGTCTTTTACAAACATAACATTTTTTAATACACATCAATGTAGCCCGCCCGATGGAAACCTTAGAGCAGTTGATTTCCAAGGCCGAGGCAGGGGACGTGCAGTCCTGCTTCGAGCTAGGACAGAGGTATGCGCTCGGTGAGGGCACCGAGGCTGATGAGAAAGCGGCATTCGGTTGGTACCTTCGCGCCGCCAAGGGAGGTAACCTCAAGGCTCAGGACGCTGTCGGAGTCTGCTATGCCAACGGCATAACGGTGGACGCTGACTGCAAGGAAGCCGGCATGTGGTACTTCCGCGCGCTCATGAAGGGAGACCCTCAGGCTCTCCGCACTCTGTCCCACTACTACGAAACGCACGAAACACCGGCCGACGGTGCCATTCTCGAATATTTCCGCAGCGCGTCCGAGAACGAGGACGATGCAGATGCCGCGTACACGCTCGGCAGGCTGTATGAGCTGGGTGTCGGCACCTCTTTCGATCCGGAAAACGCATTTGCTTCGTACGTCAAGGCGTGCAAGAAGGGGCATAAGGAGGCCAGACTTGCTGTCGCGACCTGCATCCTCAACGGAACCGGCGTAGCCAGGGACCGCGAGAAGGGCGCATCCATGATCACGAAGCTTTGGGAGGACGGCTATCTCCCCGCGGGCATCGCGCTTGCTAAGTGCTACGAGTACGGCCTGGGCGTTGAACGCGATCACAAGAAAGTCTACTCGATCTACGACGAGATGGTCGATAAAGGATCCGTCGACGGAATGTACAACCTCGGAAGGTGCTACATGGACGGAATCGGCGTCTCCAAGGACGGCAACTATTCGTTCTCCTGGTTCACGGCTGCCGCCATGAGGGATTCGGTGGACGGAATCTACGGCCTTGCAAGATGCTACATGGGCGGCATAGGCGTGGACAAGAACAAGGACACCGGCCTGAAGCTCCTGGAGACCGCCTCCAAGCTCGGACAGACCGATGCGATGATCATGCTCGGACAGCTCTACACCAAGGGCAAGCTGGTTCCCAAGAACCTTCCCATGGCTTCTGAGAACTTCAGGAGAGCCGCCGATCTCGGAGACGCGTACGCGCAGCTCACCACCGGCGACAACTACTCCAACGGGGTGGGATTCAAGAAGGACAACAAGGCCGCGCTCAAGTACTACCTCATGTCTGCGGCTCACGGCAACACCGTCGCATGCTACAATGTTGGAACCGCATACGCGCTCGGAAACGGCGTCAAGAAGAACGAAGAGGCCTCCTTCGACTGGCTCAGCAGAGCGGCCGAGGACAACTATATGAAGGCCCAGTTCTCCGTCGCAGAGGCCTACTCCAAGGGAAGGGGGGCCAAGAAGGACTCCGAGAAGGCGTTCGAGATCCACAAGAACCTCGCCGAGAACGGATTCGGAAAGTCGCAGTACCACGTCGCATACTCATACTTCGAGGGTATCGGCACCGAGAAGGACGACAAGAAGGCCTTCGAGTGGTTCAGCAAGGGCGCCCAGAACGGGAACGTCCTATGCCAGTACTACACAGGATACTGCTACGCCAACGCCATCGGGACCAAGGCTGACGAGAAGAAGGCCATCGAGTGGTACACCCGTGCCGCCGAGCAGGGACACATCGTCTCCAGGCAGATCGTCGAGGACGTCACCGGAGAGAAGATCAAGCCCAAGCAGGACGACTCTCCCTTCGAGTCCTATCTCCGTGCTGCCAAGAACGGCGACGCCGACGCGATGTTCATCGTCGGGCGCTGCTATCTCGACGGAGTCGGAACCGAGAAGGACCCGACCGAGGCCAGGAAATGGTTCAACAAGGCGGCCGCCGAGGGCAACCAGGCTTCGAAGAGGGCTCTGAACCAGCTCAGAAGAGCCGAGCAGCAGAGAAAGTGAAAGTAAATGGGGGAGGCGACTCCCCCTCATTTTTTTCAGAAGATATACACCATCGCGAATGCGGCGACGGCGAGGGCGAGGATCGCTACAAGAGGCATCTTGTTGACGAGCCTGTCCTGGGTGGAGATTTCTTTGTCCATGGGCGATTAACACAGTACCATTATATCAAGTGTTTCGTCAGGGACGACGATTCTTCAGAAACGCGTCCTGCTTAAGCTGCCGATACAGCGATAACGTCCAGATAATGTCGACAGTTTTGTATATAAGGTACGATTTTTCGACTGGTCGTGATGAAGATGTGTAGAGTAAAGGTACTTTTCGTATGCTATGGCAATATATGCCGTAGCCCCATGGCGGAGTACGTGTTCAGGGACATGGTGGAGAAGGAAGGCCTCTCCGACAGGATAGCATGCGCTTCGTGCGCCACCAGCGCGGAGCATCTGGGGGATCCGGCCGACAGCAGGACCGCGGCGGTCCTGGAGAAGCGCGGGATCTCCTGCGAGGACAAGAGAGCCAGGAGGATCACCCGCGGGGACTTCTCCGAATACAACTACATAATCGGGATGGACCGCTACAACCTTGAGTACATCCGCACCTTGAGCCCGGGCGACGGATTCTCCGAGACTGCCCTCCTGATGTCCTACGTGGGCGGAGGGGACGTGGCCGACCCTTGGTACACCGGGGACTTCGAACGCACGTACAGGGACGTCTACAGAGGCTGCGAGGCTCTTCTGAAACGCATAAGGGAGAAGGAAGGCCTATGACGCTCATCCGCGTGTTCATATCGATCCCGGTGCCCGACACCGCCCCTCTCAAGGGGATCATCGGAGACATCAAGGGCATGGACGGGGTCAGGCCCTCACCTGAGAACCAGATGCATCTGACTATGAAGTTCATCGGCGACGTGGACGACCGCAAGGTGCCTAGAATCGCTGAAGCCGTCAGAAAGGCTGTGGAGGGCATTTCCCCGTTCGAGATCTCTCTGGAGGGCGCTGGAGCCTTCCCAAACGCCCGTGACGCCCGCGTCGTGTGGGTGGGAGCGAAGCCTGCCGACACTCTCAAGAGGATCGCCGACGGGATAGGCGACAACCTCGCTGGCATCAAGTTCGATGACAAGCCCTTCAAGAGTCACATGACCGTGGGGAGGTGTTCCTACAAGAAGGACGTCTCCATCCTCGTCTCCAAGTACAAGGACGTGGAGTTCACCCGCTTCGAGTGCAGGGAGGTGCTGGTCATGCGCAGCGAGCTGGGTCCGAAAGGGGCTAAACATACCGTTCTGGAAAGGGTTCTGCTCCAGTAACGTGCCCGCACCGTCCTCGTTTTATATCGTTACAAGGAGAAATCTCCTCCGAGCGATATGAAACTCAACAAGCTCACTACGGATAGGAAAGGAAGTGTAGAGGGATTGCCGCTCCAGCTCATGATCATGATGATCGTGGCTGTTGCGGCGATCGGAATACTCAGCGGATGGATGGCCAGCATAGAAACTCCCCATTCCATCTCTGATGTCGAGGTAATCGAAGCGGAAGGCCTCGCCGACCCCGACGGAAAAATCGAACCCGTCACCGTTCTCGTCAGGGACCAGGACGGAAACCCCCTCGAGGGCGCAAAGGTCTACCTCAGCGGTCTCGGAGTCAGGACCTCTGACGGCGGAATCGCCATCGGATACACCGGAGAGGACGGAACCGCAACCATCGACGATCTCGTGGTCACTCCGCCCAGAGGAGCCTTCGGAACCATCACCGTCAACGTTATGAAGACCGGATACGGCGAGCACTGCAGCACCGAGTTCGCCGTCATCAACTACACCTGAAGAAGGCCGGCCATGATAGGAATGCCGCTGAAGCTGATGGTGTCATTCCTGTTGATCGGCCTGATGCTGCCGACTATAGTCGGTCTGGTGTCTGTGGTGGAGGAGCAGTCCTCTAACGCAGACACCTATTCCGACTGTTCGGCTGTGGAGGACTGCATATACAGGGTGTTCCGCTCCGGTTCAGGATCGCTGGAGACGGTGCATGTCGACCTCGGACCAAAGGAGACTATAGTCTTAGGAGGTACCGGAGTTGATGCGCACTCGATCCGTCTGTACGTGAACGAGGAGCTGAAGAAGACCGTGTATCTGAACAAGGCTCCGGTAATGCTTTCGGAAGAGGTTTCCGAGATAGTCGGCAGCGTCGATGTCACATTCGGATGCGTGATCGAGGACCGCAAGCTCGTGGTGGGGGTGGTGAACTGATAGAATTTACCCTCTCCAGGGTGGTGCTGTGCGTTTGCGGCGCGGTCCTCCTGGTCACCGTCGCCGGGATAATGGGCCAATTTCAGGAACATGCCGAATCGGGTATGGAGGACGACCTCGTCGAAGACATCGCCGAGATGCTGGACGTTTTCGAGGGCTCCGATCTGGACAGCATGACGCTGGACGGCGCTCTGATACTGCCGTCCTCCAAGCACGTTCTAAAAGTAAGTAGCAATATAGTCTTACTCGAGAAGGACGAGATAGTCTGCACCGCAATGACAAGATGCGGGGCGGAGTTCGAGCTCTGGTACGGCGGGACCGTGACCATCACGAAGCGATGTCAGTCCCCGAATACCTCTGCTATATGGCGCAGGGTGTCCGTGAATATGTCTATCTCCTCGGCGTTGTTGTAGAGGTAGGTGGATGCCCTGGCGCTCCCGTCTATGCCGTGCGACACGTAGTACGGGTGGGCGCAGTGCATCCCGGAACGGATCATGACGCCGGCCATGCTGTCGGTCATCATGGCGATGTCATGGGAGCCAAGGCCGTCTATGTTGAACGAGAACACGCTTCCGCGCCTGCGCGGTTCCGTCGGTCCTACCGGATGTAGGTTCTTCACGTCCTCCAGGTTCTTCATCATCCTCTCGATGAGCTCGGCGTCCCATCTCTCGATCTCGTCCATCCCTACGGCCTTGAGATAGTCCAGAGCGGCCTTGGTGCCGATGATGCCAGCGTAGTTGTGGAGCCCGGCCTCGAACCTGTCAGGGACAGGCGCGAGCGTGGAGCTGTCGTAGGATGCGAGCCCAACGGTTCCTCCGCCCAGGGTGAGCGGCGTCATGCGCTCAAGGACCTCCTTCTTTCCGTACAGGACGCCCATGCCGGTGGGTCCGAGCATCTTGTGTATGGAGAGCGAATAGAGGTCCGCATCGATTTTCTTGAGGTCGACCTTCATGTGAGGGGCCGCCTGCGCTCCGTCGATGACCACGGTTGCGCCGTAGTCGTGGGCTATCTCGGTGACGGCTCTGACAGGAACGGAGCATCCGGTGACGTTGCTGCAATGCTGGACGGCGACTACTTTCACGTCGCGTCCCATGCATTTCTGGAAGGATTCCAGGTCGAACTCCCCGTCGGCCCTGGAGCGGGAGATCCTCCTCTTGATGCCGACGTTCTTCTCCAGAGAGAGCCAGGGCAGGTGGTTGGAGTTGTGCTCGGAATCCGTGGTGACGACGACGTCCCCCTTCTTGAGCCCGAGGCCGAATGCGGCCATGTTGAGGCCTTCGGTGCAGTTCTTGGTGAAGATGTAGCAGGAAGGGTCCTTGGTGCCGAAGAATCCAGCAAGGCTATCGCGGGTCTCGTCCATCGCGATGGAGACCTTGGACGCCATGGAGTGGACGCTGCGCCCGCCGCAGGCCGGATAGCTCTCGTAGTACTCGTTCATGGCCGAGATCACCGAGTCCGGTCTGAGGGACTGGCATGCGCTGTCGAGATAGATGCCGAGCCCTTTCCTGATCGTCGGGAAGTCCTGCCTCACCTTCTCCGAATCCATACTCCTCCCCATGTTGTGAGGTTTAATAAGGTTGTCATAGGAAAAGCTGGCGCGCCAGTTATATCTAACACAACTCCATGGGGAATGCATGGTTTCATTGAAAGCGAAGGTCGGCGCTCTGACCTTTGACAAGCCCGGAATGGTGGCTTCGGGGATAATGGACGAGACCGGGCCGTCCATGGTCCGCATGCTGGATTGCGGCGCAGGAGCCGTCGTCAGCAAGTCTGTCGGCCTGGAGCCGAATGCGGGACATGCCAATCCCTGTTTCATGGAGACCGAAGGCGGCATGGTCAACGCTATGGGCCTCCCTAATCCCGGGATAGAGCTATTCGAGGAGGAGATGAAGGTCGCCGTTCCCCACGGGAGGATCGTCGGCTCCATCTACGGAGCCGGTCCTGACGACTTCAGGACGCTGGCCGGGAAGATGGAGGACTACGGCGCATGCGCAGTCGAGCTCAATCTGTCCTGCCCTCACGCGAAGGGCTACGGGATGGAGGTCGGCACGGACCCGGCTATGGTGAAGGCCATCGTATCCGCAGTCAAATCGGCCGTGAGCATCCCTGTATGGGCAAAGCTCACTCCGAACACCCACATACTGCCGGACATCGGAAGGGCGGTCCAGGACGCTGGAGGGGACGCTGTGGTGGCCATAAACACGCTCAAGGCCATGGTCATCTCTCCCGAGTTCGCCAGGCCCATCCTGAGCAACAAGTTCGGAGGGCTGTCCGGAAAGGCCCTCAAGCCGGTCGGGGTGAGAGCGGTATACGACCTCAGGACCGTTCTCGACATCCCGATAGTGGGGGTCGGAGGCATATCCACCTGGAAGGACGCCGCCGAATACATCATGGCCGGAGCCTCGGCGTTCCAGATTGGAAGCGCCGTCCTCACAGAAGGCCCTGGAGTCTTCGACACGATTAATTGCGGTCTCGAGAGGTTCATGGAAGAGTATGGATACGGTTCCATCAGCGATATGGAGGGTGCCGCACATGAGTGAAGCAGTCGTTCTCGTCGAGAACATCATCGAAGAAGCGTATGACACCAAGACTTTCGTCTTCGGATGGGACGAGGATGTCAAGCCTGGACAGTTCGTCATGGTCTGGGTTCCCGGTATGGACGAGATCCCCATGTCCGTCTCCGGAATCAACGCCAGGACCAAGAGCATCACTGTAAAGGCCATCGGAGAGGCCACGAAGAAGATCCACGAGCTGAAGGTCGGCGACCGCTTGAGGATAAGAGGCCCGTACGGCAACGGATTCGACCTCTCCCGCGGCGAGATGCTGATCATCGGCGGAGGAGTCGGCACCGCGGCCGTCATGCCTGCGATAGTGCAGAGCGGAGCCGATGCTATCATAGCGGCCCGTTCCAAGGACGACGTGATCATGGACGACCTTGCTTCCAGGTACTCCAAGGACCTTCGCATCGCCACCGACGATGGGAGCAGAGGATTCCACGGGAACGCCGTCCAGCTGATGAAGGAGATGGTCGCCGAGAAGAAGTATGACTGTGTCCTAGCCTGCGGGCCGGAGGTCATGCTGTACTTCACCTATAAGGCGTGTCAGGAGCTCGGCCTGAAGTGCCAGCTGTCCATGGAGCGCTATATGAAGTGTGGAGCAGGGATCTGCGGATGCTGCGTCATGGACGACATGCGCGTGTGCAAGGACGGACCTGTCTTCGACGAGACCCAGATCCCCAAGCTTACGGAGTTTTGGACGTCAAAAAGGGACCCCTGCGGACGTCTTGTGAAGCTCAGATGAAGCCCTCGGGCGTCCGTCGTCTCGAGAAGAGGTCGTTAATGGCCTCCACCACCTCGGGAACGGTGGCGCCCCAAGGCACTTTGGCCGTGTTCCCCTCGATCACGTGGCCGTTCTTGATCTTGCAACATTTGACGATCGACTTCACGTTCGGATCGATGAAATCTGCAGGACAGATGTTTATGAACGGCACGTCACGGTGATAGAGGGAATCGAATATCCTTTTGGAAAGGTGGCAGCCTATCAGCGTAATCTCCTTGTCTATTTTCGGGGCATCGTCCAGGAAGAGGAACGGTTTGTCCGCCTTCAGACCGGACACTCTGCAGGGAAACATGACGGCCTCCGTCTCCACCTGGGGGACGCAGTCGGCCATGTCTATTATCCTCTCCTCCTTGACGATTGGATGGTCCACGAAGCCCGAGGAAAGGGCCATGTCGACCAGGACACCGAGCTTGGCGGGGGACGGCGGGACGTTGTCCACGACCATCAGCCTCTCCGGCTTCAGGCCTTTGATGAAGTTGATGTGGGAGAACATGCCGCGCATGACGACGGTCTTCCCGGGGAACTTGGACTGCAGCTCGGCGAGAGCAGGGGTGTTGAGGACGTCGAGGTTCGGGTCCTCGTAGAACACGGTGTCCTCCGGAAGGGAGACTATCTCGAAGGACTCCAGCTCTCTGAAGAGCTCCGTTCCGGCGCGTTTATGCAGCTTCACCACGGCAAGGTCGTTTCCGTTCCTTAGAACCAGGAACTCCGTGCGGACATAGGCTTTCCACCCTTCCATCAGGGATTCGATGGATTCTTCGGTGAGCGGGATGTCCACATCGCGTAGGGACACGTCCTTGCAGTGCATGATGGTGAATCCGCAGCATGGATATAAGAAAATCACCCGATGTCCAGATGTGGGAATATTTTTATATCGTCGCTGTATTGGAGCAGACGCTGTCGGGATAACACAGAGGCTATGTGGCGGACTGCAGATCCGCATACGGGGGTTCGATTCCCTCTCCCGACCTCCATACTCCTTACTTCAACTCTTCTATGATTTTTACACTCTTTTCGCTTCAACTTATATAGAGATAGAAACCTTTATAAATGCTATATAAATAGCCCAACTCGGTGTTATATTGGCTAAGAAAAATATCGAGAACGTTGTCGCCTCAACCTACCTGGGCCAGGAGCTCGATCTCAACAAGATCCAGAGCGCTCTCGTCGGAGCGGAATACAACCCTCAGCAGTTCCCTGGACTCGTCTACAGGCTTCAGGAGCCCAAGACTGCGACCCTGATCTTCAGAAGCGGCAAGGTCGTCTGCACCGGTGCCAAGTGCCGTGAGGACGTCAAGGTAGCCATCAGCAAGGTGGCGAAGGATCTCGAGCTGGCCGACATCAAGATCACCATCGAGCCCAAGATCGAGGTTCAGAACATCGTCGCCTCCTCCGATCTGGAGCAGGAGATCAACCTCAACACCGTCGCCATCACTCTGGGACTCGAGAGGGTCGAGTACGAGCCCGAGCAGTTCCCTGGACTCGTCTACAGGCTCGACGACCCCAAGGTCGTTGTCCTTCTCTTCGGATCCGGAAAGATGGTCTGCACCGGCGCGAAGGTCCCCGAGGACGTCGACCGCGCCGTCGACAAGATCGCCAACGAGCTCAGAGAAGCCGGACTGATGTCCTGATCTGACAATAGGCTCGCAGGCACCTGGAATCTGTACCGGGATTGCGAGCCACCATACCTATTGCTTTACACCATCGTCGGGACAGGCGGATCGCACACAGCATCCGTCTGTTCCTTCACTTTTCTAGCTTCTGCATCATCTGTTCCCGAACCGTTCTGTTCAGAATCGATGTTGAAAAGGTACTGGGGGAGGTCCCCTAGTCAAGAGGCTATGCAGGTCAGGCCGACCAGTACACTCCGTCATCGTCCAGAGTGTAGCTGTTCGAAGTCGACGTGCTTATGGAGGGCTGGCTGGAGTATAGTGCGAATATGTACGCGTTGCTTAAAGACACGGGCACATTCACGACGAGGGTCTCCGCGGAGCCGTACTTCATGGTGACCTAGGGCGAGGCGGACAGGCGGTCGGTGGTGTTTCTGGGCGTGACCGTGGCAGAGTGGAGGTGTCTCCGACGGTCAGCGACGGGGACGTGCTGCTGAGGGAGATCGAGGCGGTCACGACCTCGGCTTCCGGGACGGTGGCCATGCCTTTCGTCCAAGGCGTCGCATCCAGCAGCCGCTAGTGCCACAACTGAGATTGCTGCGACCATGACGTCAAATGCCATTTGCGCCTTGATACTATTCGCTCTATACCTTTTCAGTAATTAGAATTATTAATTGTATTCATAACAAAACAAGATTTCTTTGTACGTTTTAGCTATACTATCATAGAGAATAAAAACTAAGGTCGTATCAGTTTTCTGATGGAATAAAATTATACTAGAATATGTTGACCTTGATTAATTTTGGATGAGTTCTCAATATATAACGTAACCAGTTTGCATCTTAAAATGTGGATTTAGGTTACATCCATCCAATCGATTAAATAGCCTATTTTTCGTCCTTAATCTTGGAAGTCAGAGAAATCTGATGACCTTGGAGGAAAACATATGATTGCATACAAAGGCGTAGATTTCGCTAAGATCCTCAGGCGTTATGACGTCGAGGCGCAGAACGAAGACACTCCCGAGTCGATCGCAAAGAAGATGCTTCCGGCAGACCCCGTTCTCAAGAAGGTCGCCGAGACCGTCCTCTACATGAAGCTCAAAGAGGTCGGACCCACCACCGCGGAAGCACTGAAGACCCACAAGCCCCTGGACATCATCAACAACGGACTTGTCGTCGGAATGGAGTGTGTCGCAAAACTGTACGCAGCGCACATCTACTACCTTCCTGAGATCATGATGGCCGCAAAGACCATGGAGATCGGAATCGCGCTCGCAGAGAAGCAGATTGCAGGCGGCAGGCAGACGAAGGGACTCGTCGTCATGCATGCAGCCGAGGGAGACCCCCACGACATCGGAAAGAACATCGCAGCTGTCATGCTGAGGTCTTCCGGATACTCTGTCATAGACATGGGTAAGGACGTCGCTGTCACCGACGTCGTCGCCAAGGTCGAAGAGGTCAAGCCCATGCTCGTCACCGGTACCGCACTCATGACCACCACCATGACCGCTTTCCCTAGGGCAGCCGAGATCCTCGTCAAGGACGGATACAAGATGCCCTTCATGGCAGCCGGTGGAGCAGTCAACAGGGACTTCGCAGAGTCCTTCGAGCTCGGAATCTATTCCGAGAAGGCACCTCAGACTCCCCCCATCGCTGACAAGATCGTAGAAGGCTACGACTGGAAGAGAATAAGAGAGGAATGGGACGAGATTACCGGAGCGTGATTCAAATGGCAACTACAAAGTACACCAAGATGGCTTACGGCAGTGCAGACGAGATGGTTTTCGGAACCGCGAAACAGCCTGTCGCGTATGGATTCGGAATAAAGGTCGGAGCTGGAAGGGTCATCCCCGAGCTCAACTACGGACCCAGGCCTGGATCCGAGAAAGACCCTGCAAGACTCAAGAAGGAGTACGTCGACTACATCTCCAAGGACGCCCTCAACAGAGCGGTCACCCTCGGATTCCCCGACCTGCAGCTCGAGACCGAGTGGATCTCCCAGATGGGTAACCCCAAGATGTCCACTCCCGTCGTCGAGGGACAGAAGGAGATCTGCGAGAAATTCCACGAGGAGTACGGAATCAACTGCGCTGTGAGGCACACCATCCCCGACCAGCGTGAGGCAGAGGAAGGACTCAGGACCGGAATGGGCGGCCACCACGGCTACCCCGAGGCTCTCTTCAAGGCAGCCGAGGTCGCGTGCGAGAACGGTGCGGACGTCCTCTCCTGTGAGACCATGGGAGGAAAGGAGCTCGCCGACTACGCTACCACCAACGGAGACATCGTCGCCTTCCTGTTCGGAGTCGGATACCTCGGAGCCATCGACATGGAGTATGTCTGGTCCGAGTTCGTCAACATCGCGAAGAAGAACAAGTGCATCGCTGGAGGAGACACCAACTGTTCCGGAGCGAACACCTCGATGTTCATGGCTGGAGGATTCCTGGACAACGATGTTCAGAGGACCTACTCTGCAGTCACCCGTGCGATCGCTTCCCAGAGGACCCTTGTGGCATGGGAGTGCGGAGCATCCGGACCTGACAAGGACTGCGGATACGAGGGACCCATCTGTAAGGCCATCGCTGGAAAGCCCTGCGCCCAGGAAGGAAAGAACTGCCAGTGCGCTCACGCGGACCTTCAGGGTAACCTGATGGCCCAGGTGTGCGACCTGTGGTCCAACGAGTCCGTCGAGTACCACCCCGAGTTCGGAGGATCTTCCGTCCAGTGCTGGCTCGGATCCCTCGGATACGAGGTATCTCTGATGAACACCGCCATCGCTACCGGCAACGAGAAGACCCTCAGAGACCTGTACATGATCTCTGACCGTGTCCGTGGACCTGAGGGACACATCCTCGCCTACGACAACGCCTACAAGATCGGACAGGCAATCGTCGCGAACGGAAACGACTACTACCTCAGAGGAAAGGCTGCAGGACTCACCGCTGCCAAGATCATCAAGGCGGACTACGACTCCAAGGAGATCGCTCTGACCAACAAGCAGCTCGATGTCGTCGAGAACATCATCAAGGACCTCGAGGCCCTCCCCGATGACACCGACAAGTTCGTCGAGTATGCCACCAAGAAGTACAAGGACGCAATTCCCAACTTCAACCTCAAGAACTACGGACTCTGATCCCTGGGTCCTCTCTTGAAGAAACCTCTTACGGGCTCCCTTCCCCTTTCTTCGGGGAGCCCGGCCCTTGCTTCCTATACCACAAACAGTCATAGCTGTCTTTGCAAACGGTTTACGGCAGGCTCCTTTCCTCCTTCTTCGGGAGCCTGTCCGTCTATTCTGCCAGAACATCGGGGCAGCTTTCGATTCAGATACATACGTCCAGCGGGAGGTCGCGCAGACCGCCTCCTATAAAACGCGGCCTGGTAGAAGGCAAACCCTCGGAGCCGATCCGGCCACTGGCCTGGCATTTGACCCAGATGTTGTTTTTCGGGCAGAATAATCATCGTCATGTTTATAACGTACCGAATCAATCCATTCCAAAATGACCATACTGTTGGCTTACGATGGAAAGCCTAACTCGGAGAAAGCGTTGAACTACGCCATAAGGCACGCCGTCAACTATTCTGAACCTCTCTACATCGCCACGATCGTTTCCAAGGACCAGATGGACCCTGAGGACCCCGACGAGTCCGTGAGGGAATACATGGAGGCCGCTCAGCGCAAGGCGGCTCTGGAGGGCGCCACAGTCCACACGATCATCGAGGTAGGGAAGGCGGACGAGATGGTCATCAACGTCGCCGACCTCTACAAATGCGATACCATCATAGTCGGAAGGTCCGGAAGGTCGTCCTTGGACAGGCTCTTCCTCGGAAGCGTCTCCAACTACGTCGTGAAGAACGCCGACTGCACCGTTATCGTGGTAAGCGACGAAAGAGAAGAGGACTGACCCTGGAACCTTCTCGGCTCCAGGGTCTGGATAACAGGTTTGTGCCGGTAGGCCGCCGGCTTGGACAGGATCAGTTGCCGTTGACGACCCTTTCCATGATGCTCTGGGACTTCTCGATCTCCTCTGCAGACATCTTCAGGTCGTTCTCGATGGAGTAAGACTTCTGCTGGTCCATGCAGGAGACGTCCGCGGTGAGTATTCCCTCCTCGGTGGCGATGAAGGTGACCTCGATGGGGGTCTCCTTGGTCGCTCCCACGGGGAGGTCCATGGTGAACTGTCCGATGGGGTTTCCTGCGTCGGTCTCGGTCCTGAGGCCTTCCTCGTTGTTGTCCGCGGTGTTCTCGAAGATCTCGATCTTGATGGTGCTCTGGTCCTCCTCAGCAGGATAGTAGACCTTGGTCTTCTCGATGGGAAGGGTCTCGTTCCTGAAGATGAGGTTGGAGATCTTCTCGGAGCCGTCCTCGTAGATGGCCTTGATTCCGAAGGACTTGCTCAGGACGTTCCTGATCGTGACCTTCTTCACGGGGACCTCGTCGTCCTCGGGGATGTACCCGGCCTCCTCCTCGGCGATTGCCCCGATGGACCTGGCGAAGATGGCGGCTCCCTTCGCGATGGACTGGTCGGGGTCGTAGATCTTGATGCTGGTCTCGGGGAAGTTGGCCGCGATGGCGTTCTTCACCTGAGGCATGCGGCTGGAGCCTCCTACGAGGATGATCTCGTCTATGTCCCCGATGGTGAAGGACTTTGACTTGAGGACCCTGTTGATGAGGTCGATGGTCATCTGGAGGTTGGCGGCGGACTTCTCCTGGAACTCGTCGCGGTTCACGGTGAACACGTACTTGTGCCCCTCGACGGTGAGCGTTCCCTTGGTGCTCTCGGACGTGGACAGCCTCTTCTTGATCGTCTCCGAGTCGTAGATCAGGGTCTGCATGATCTCGGTGTCCGCCCTCAGGTCGGCCTGGTCGGTTCCGGACTCCTCAGCGACCTTCTCGATGATGATGTCGGTCATGTCCTTGTCCCAGTCCTTTCCTCCGAGATACCTCTCTCCGTCGGTGGCCACGGTGGTGAACTGGCCGTCGTCGATCTCGAGGATAGTGACGTCGAAGGTTCCTCCTCCGAGGTCGTACACGAGGACGCGCTCCTTCTTGTCCCTCTTCTCCCCGTATCCGAAGGCGATGGCCGCCGCGGTGGGCTCGTTGATGATGTGGACCTTCTTCAGACCGGCGATGATTCCGGCGGTCTTGGTCTGGTCCCTCTCGTTCTGTCCGAAGTAGGCGGGGACGGTGATGACCGCCTCGTCTATCTCGCATCCGTGGTTCTCGTTGAAGTCTCCTATGAGCTTCTTGAGGATGGTGGCCGAGAGCTGGATCGGGTTGTACGCGGTCCCGTCTATGTAGACCTTGAAATCGGTTCCCATGTTCCTCTTGACGGCGGTTATGGTCCTGTCCTCGGGGTAGATGAGGGCCATGTCCTTGGCGGGGGAACCCACGATGATGTCCCCGTTCTCGTTGAACAGTATGACGGAGGGCGTGGTCTCCTCCTGTTCGAAGTTCTTCTCGACCACGGGGTTGCCATCCTCGTCTATGTAGGCCAGGCAAGAATAGGTAGTTCCAAGGTCGATGCCGATGCTGTATTTCGTCATTCTTCATCCTCCAGCTTTCCTGTTTCATCGTAAGCGGTTTCGTTTGGGGTTTCATTCTTCATGGATTCGGACAGCTTGTAGACCATGACCCTCTCCTTGACGAGGACCCTGTTCCCCAGCTTGTATCCGTCTGACAGTCTTTCCGCTATCATTCCGTCTTTCTCTTCGTCGCCTGTCGGAACGACTCCGATGATGCGCTGATGGATCGTGTTCAGTTTGTCGTAAGGGAACGGACCTATGAAGACGCCGCCGTCGAAGAGTATGTTCTCGAGATCGATCCTATACGCTTCGAACGAGGACAGGACCTCCTCCGCGCTCATGACATCCAGCTTCTCGCGGATGCCGTCGCTGAGCTTCTGGAAGTCCTCCCTCATCACGGCAATCTGCTCCATAGACCTTAGGAACGCCTTGTTGGAGACTTCCGCATCCCTTCTCTCCACCGCGGCGATTATGGTCTTCATCTGTTCCCTCGAGGTCATGTAGGTCGTGGGGTCCGCTTTCCTTCCCAGGAGCTCGTGGATCCCAGCCTTCACCTCTTGCAAGGCGTCATCGTCCTCGTCTTTCTCAGGTTCTTCGATAGCTTGACGGATCTCTTCTAGAGAGGATTCCATCTCGTTAAGCTTTTCCAGGATGGCCGGCATCGAACCTTCATCCCTGTTCCCCAGATGTTCCCTTATGGCGCTCAGCTCTTCCTCTATGCGTTCGATATTATGCTCGCATGAATCGCATTCGGGCTCCGTCAGGAGCTCTTCCGAGGATTCCGTGTTGGTGTTGGTTGTTTTGCGGCCGTTCATGATAAAGCTCATCAGTTTGTTCTCTTTCTCACCGCTCATTCCATTCCTTTCCTGTTGAGGAGCCATATGAAGGGGTCTTCCACACGCATCGGCATGACGCCGCGCTGGAGTTCCTTGCCCTCGGGGTTGTTCCCTAGGGCGGATACAGCGAAGTAGCAGTGGTCTTCGAACCCGTTCACCGTCTGTATGAAGTCTTCCCCTGCGGTCCTTCTGAGGTATTCCTCGATCTCGACGTCGATCTGTTCGAAGTTCTCGGCGTCGTATCTTCCGGACTCGCGGGGTATACGCACCGCCGATCCGGGGGAGAAGAGGATCTTGTCCTCCTCCTCGTCCTCGGGGGCTTTCAGCAGCACGTCGCATTTCGTCAGGCTGACCGCAAGAGGTATGCCGATACGGCCTCTGGAGCCGAGATCCTGCTTCCTGCGGATGACGTTGCTTATGATGTTCAGGGTCTCCGTAGCGTTGTTGGTGACCGGAGGGAGGTTGTCGATGTGTATCCTGTCCCTGATGTACTTGATCTGCAGGGGGTCCACGAGGAACACGATGCCCGCTGCGCCGGCGATCAGCGTGTCCAGGTTGGAGTCCTGGATGCTGTCGGTGCTGATGGTGTCCTCCCCTGCCGTGTCTATGAAGGCGAACGTGAACACCTTGGACACTCCGCTCCTGTTGACGTTCATGTAGTAGACCAGAGGCTCTCTGCTGCCGTCGCCCATGTTGTAGGGCTTGGTGGAGTCCAGCTTCCTCTTCTCCTTGAACAGGGGGTCCCTGTACATGTCGTTGTAATGGACCATGGTGGAGTCTCCGGCCGGGTTGAAGACGGCCTTGAACTCTCCGGCCACGTGGTTGCTCAGCTGGTCCACGAGGACGGCTATGTAGTGGCTCTTCCCGACTCCCTTGGGCCCGAGGACGACGAAGATGCTGTTGCCGCCCTCCTCCGCTCCTGGAGGTATCTCGTTGTGGCAGAACGGGCACAGGCGGATGTAGGTGGGCCTGCCGCACATGTCGCACTTCATGGAGCCGTTGCGGACGATGTGGTGCTTCGCCGGAATGGCGTCCTTGCTATGGGGATCCAGGCCGCGGAACTTCGTGTACTCGTAGTCGATCTCGTAGTCGCCGTTCAGGGAGAGGTACTTCTTGCTGTCGGTGTAGTCCTTGCTGTTGACGTACTCGTTCATGCAGTATGTCCTGCTGCAGATGCTGTGCGCCTCGCTCATCCTGAACCTGCCGAAGCAGTGCGGGCACAGGTATTCAGGGGACGTTTCCTTCTTGGACCTCCTTCCGAACATTTCAGCGCCTCCTGTAGATGGGGTGTATGAACTTGAACAGGTTGTAGTCGGCCTCCTCGACGAAGAACAGCCTTATCCTCTCCATGTCGGTCTGCGGACCGCATTCGAACGACTGTGTAGCGGAGCCGTTCTCGAAGACGACGGGGCCCTCGGACCTCCAGACGACCTCTCCGTCCCCGGATCTCAGAGGTATCCTCTCGCTGGACTGGACGGCCATTATCGCGGGAATCTCCCCAACGCTGGGGTCGGCGGAGAGCTTGAACGTCATGGTCTTCTTGTCCCTGGATGCCGTGTATCTGACCTTCCTGCACTCGACGGAGTATGCGCTTATGATGACCGGGCGGGAGGCCATGATATCGTCCTCGATCTTGTACTTCGCATAGATGTGGATGAACTTCCTGACGGAATCGCCCATGGGTATGACCACCTGCCTCTCCTCGTAGTAGTCCTTGCGGCGGATGGTCCTCCTCTCGAGGCCGGGGTCGTCCGCGTTCTTGATCTCGCTGTTGGAGATCCTGAACTCCGCCTCTATCGCTCCCTGTGGCCAGGTCATCGTGATGATGCAGTCCTTGTTGACCATCGTCCTCTCTATGTCCCTGAAGGGCTCGAGGTTCATGACGCAGGCGGGGCTCCCCCTGATGGCGGTCTTTCCGACCTGTATGACAGGGTACACGTACCACACTGCCCCGTCCTTTATGGCGAAGCGCTTCCCGTCGGTGTATTCCTCGATAGGGACGATCTCGTCCATGAGGGATTTCAGGTCCTCTATCTTCATCGTCTTCCCGGTGAACGTCAGCTTCTTCGGAGTCTGGTACAGGTACACCGTGTACGGCGACGACCATCTGGCCGTGTAGGTCCCGTCGGACCTGTTGCGGTACACCTTCAGATCCTCCACGGATTCCGGCAGCTTGATGGATGGAGCGTTGTACATCTCCTAAGCGGAGGATTCGATGACGTTGCCGACCTTGTACTCCGTCCAGAAGTAGTAGATGTAGACGTTGCCCACGAGGCAGAAGTCATCGCATTCGTTCTTGTCTCCGACGTCGATGTCCGTGCAGTTCTCCTCGTCCCCCTTCAGGCATCTGCTTATGCGCACGGCGTAGGCTCTGGGAGGGCGCTCGAAGGAGATATGGAATCCTTCTTCCGTGGAGTCAAGCGACACCTTCTTGACGTTTTCGAAGGCGACGACAGGGCCTATGTGCTGCATCGGCCTGGATAGGACTCCCCAGCGCCGGGAGCACAGGATGTAATGATATTTCACCCCGGATTCGACCGTCTTGTCCTCGTATCCAGTCTCCGCCTTGTGCTTGGATATGACCTCGAACGGGTCGGTCTCCTCGGTGGGGGCAGGAATCTCCGTTCCGCGGTAGATGCAGTAGGAGACTCCCTTGGAGTCTGCAGGGGGCGTGAACTTAATCATTATGGTCCCGGCCTTGGTGGCCACGGCCTCGCAGTCCGTTACGCCCTGGGGCGGGTAGTCCCTCAGGAAGAGCCTGGCCGCCGGATGGTCCATGCAGTGCTCCGCGGCCTTGATGTAAAGGTCCAGCTTCTCCTTCTTGTCAGTGGTCTTATTGGCTGCCAGGCAGGACTCCTGAGCCAGCTCGAAGCAGTCCTCCGCGCTGCGGCGCATGGTGTCGAGCTCGGGGTTGTTGGGCAGGACCTCGGGATACTTTTTGCTGAGATCGTTGAACGCCTTGAGTGCGGCGTAGTACCTTCCGTTCTTGTACGCTTTGGTGGCCGCGGTCGAATACTCGTCCAGGTCCTCTGAGCATCTCTGGAGCTCGTATTCCAGGGTCTCGACCTTGATGTTCTCGGAGTAGGAGTCCTTGATGGCGGCCAGATCGGCTCTCGCCGCACGGACGTTCCCTTTCTTGAGGTTCGTGCGGAAGCTCATCGCCAGCCTCTTGGCCCTCTCGGTGTCTTTCACGAAGTCGAATCCGCAGCTGATGCAGACCTTGTTGGTGCAGTCCTGGATCTTCTTGCATCTGGGGCACTTCGCCCTTATCGCCATGCCGCAGTTGGGGCAGACCATGGCGTCGTCCCCGCCCTTCAGAAGGCTCAGGCAGAACGGGCATCTGACCAGGCTGCTCTCCTTCTTGGAGAAGTTGGCGCCGATGCTCTTCTTGTAGCAGAACGACTCCAGGATGGGGATGGCCATGTCCGGGTCTATGGTGGACGGGAGGAGGCCGTCTATCTGGTCGCGGGTGATGTAGGCGCACTCGCCCATGAGGGCGTCCATGGCGGGCATCAGGTCGCGGTAGCATCTGCTGTACTTGATCAACGATTCGAGCTCGTCGTCGGACAGGGCTTTGAGCTTCCTCAGGCACTCTATGTAGGTGTTCTGCTCCGGGAAATCCGTCAGCTTGACGAATCCGAGCCTTGTGTAGCACTCCGCCATCGCTCCCTTGACCGAGGACACTCCGCTGGTGTCGGTGAGGCGATGGCATTGGATCTTGAGCTTGGGATTGGCGATCAGCGAGTTCAGGGCCTCCGCGGGAGTGCTCGCCTTCACGTTCTGGATGTAGTTGAACGAGCTGGAGACGTTGGAGCTGATAGGGGGCTCGGGACGTCCTTCCTGAAGGTCGAGGATCTCCGGCACGTCCTCGGAGGTTATGCCGTCCCATCCGATCTTAGCGAGCTGATCGTTCACAGCTTTGGGGAAAGCGTAGATCCTGCCGTCCTCCATGATGATGCACTTCTTGAGAAGTGGCATCAGCTTGGACTTGAGCCTCCTCCTGCCTTCCTCGAACTCTTTCCTCCTGGATTCCGGCTCGAGCATGGCGTCGGCGATGTCGCTCTGCATCTCGATGCGCTTGGAGGCGGTGAGGCGAACGTTGTCGTCGATGTTGGTGGACTCCTTCGCCCACCTGTCGCTGGCCTTCTTTATTATCCCGTCCAGCTTCCTCTCGTCGTACTCGTTCTCTTTGTAGGGGTTGATGCCGAGTATCTGGCAGTAGCACTCTTCTAACGGCATGATCGGATCAGTCCTTGTCTCTTATTCCCATGTTGTCCGTCTTGATCGCGGTGGCGATCGTGTCGAACGTGGATCCCAGCTTCTCGATGGTGGTGTAAAGGCCTCCGTTGTCGACAGTGGCGATCTGTTTCAGGAATCCCTTGTTGGCATCTCCGAAGCCGAGGGCGAATATCGGGACGCCGTCCTTCCTGCACTCCCTGGACTGGGCTATCGAGACGTCCATGCGCTTCCATATGCCGTCCGTGAGGATGACGATGACCTCCAGATACCCGTCGATCGAAGCGGTGGCTCTTGCCAGGTCTATGGGCGTCGCCGTGGTCCCGCTCCCGGTGTCCTTCAGCTTGATCCTGTCGACGGCATCCTTTATCACCTTCTTGTCGGAGGTGGGCTCGCAGAGGACCTTCTGCTTGTCGCTGAATATTACCAGCGAGAACTTGTTGTCGTCCCCCTCGAAACCGTCGATGAACGATTTGATGGACTTCTTGGCCTCTTCGATGGGGATCTTGTTGTTGGCGTCCTCGAATTTCATGCTCCTGGAGACGTCCACGCAGAGCGCGATGCTCTTCCTGACGGTATCCTTGGTGTCGACTCTCTCGGAAGGCTTGCCGGACATCCAGAGCATGTCCTCGGGCAGGGGCGTGTTCTTGACCTTCAGGGGCTGGCCGTCCTGCTCTGCGGTTATCACGACGACTCCGTTCTCGTCGTAGTGGTAGGTGATTTCGATGACCACTCCGGTGCCGTCGTTGAGGAATCCAGTGATCTCGGACCTGGACACTACGACGCAGTCGTCGGGCAGCTCGGACTCTCCCTGGAGCGCGTAGACCTCGATCATGTCAGTCCAGCACTTCTCCTTGATGAGGAACCTCTTGGTGAACTTGCAGGGTATCCCGGAGTTCTTCGGGATCATTATCTCGTTGATGTAGCGGTCCTCGTTCTCCTCGACCGCCAGAGCTCCTAGGCTGTGGGCGGTGACGTCGCGGAGGATGGTCTCGGAAATGCCGTTCTTGTATCTGCTAGCCGCGATGGCCGCTCCCTTGGCGACGGCGAGCTCCATGTCCGGGTGGTGCACCACGGGTCTGCCGGTCTGCTCCTTCAGGTAGGACTGCACCATGGGCATCCTGCAGGAGCCGCCTATGAGCAGGATCTCGTCGATGTCCCCCCAGCTCATGCCGCTGTCGGCCAGGGTGTCCTCGCAGATGTTCTTGGTGGTGAGAAGGAGATGCTCGGTGGCGTGGACGAACGAGTCCCGGGTGATGGTGTATCTTCCGGTCCAGTCCTGGTACTCGATGATGAACGGGGCGCTGGTGCCGGTGGAGAGCTGTCTCTTGACCCTTTCCGCTGTGGCCATCATGATGCTCTTGCACTTAAGGTCCTTGCGGGGGTCGATGCCGAACTCGTCCATGAATCCGTCGCAGGCGATGTTCATGATCGCCTCGTCCCAGTTCTTGCCTCCCAGGAAGTGGTCCCCTTTGCTCGCTATGACGTTGGTCTTCCCGTTCTCGAACGAGATGATGTTGACATCGAACGTTCCTCCGCCGAGGTCGTAGACCATCAGAGTCTTCTGCTTGGAGTAGTTGTATCCGTAGTATAGGGCCGCCGATGTGGGCTCGTTTATGATCTTCAGGACGTTCAGGCCGCAGGCCTTCCCTGCGTTGATGGTGGACACTCTCCTCACGTCGTCGAAGTATTGGGGCACGGTTATGATGGCTTCCGTGATCCTGTCGCCGAGAGCGTTGCTAGCTTCGTCCACCAGGTGCTTCAGAAGTATCGTGGAGAGCTGCTCCGCCGTATAATCCGTGTCGCCGTGCGTGACCACGGCCCCTGGCACGCCCATCATGCGTTTGAACGCCGTTACGCTTTCGCCTGCTCCCGAGGACATCATTTCGTATGCCTCTTCTCCTACCAGCACCTCATCGTTGAAGCAACAGATGACAGAAGGGGTGAGTTCCTTCCCATAGGAGTTCCTGACGATTACAGGCTTTCCGTTCTCCATTACGGCGACGGCTGAGTATGTTGTTCCGAGATCAATTCCCACCCTGCGGGCCATGCTCACCTAATAATGATTGCATGATTTATACGTTGGTTATTGGTTCACCTGTCGTTATTGAAATGCGCCTGATAATAATGTGAGCGCTTGTCCCAAACTGCTCGGAAATGGTTGTTTTCGGCGTATTTTTCATTCCGCGCCGTCGATTTTAATCAGCTGCGTGTTCTGCCGGCGTCTGAGATTTTCCACGAACTCCATCGCCATCGGATTTCCGGCGTTCGCAGACAGCCCAAAATATCTGAGCCCTTCCTCGGGATTCTTCTCCACGCCGATCCCCTCGAAGAGCATCCTTCCGACCATGAACAGGGCGTCGCCGTCTCCGGTCTCGGACACTTCTTTGTACAGAGCGAACGCCTTGGCCGGATCCTTCTCGACGCCGTTGCCCTCGTAGTAGATCGTGCCGAGGTTGAACTTGGCCGCCGGGATCCCGGCTTCGGCGGCGGATTCGTACCATCTGTAGGCGGGCATCCCCTCGTCCTCGATGGTCCCTTCCTGCGTGAGGAGCCCCATCTTGAACTGGGCTTCGGGGACCCCCTTGAAGGCCGCGATGCGGAAGAGGCGGATGGCCTCGGCTTCGTCCTTCTCTGTGCCGATGCCGTCGGAGTACATGCAGCCGAGCTTGAACGCGGATGCGGGGTCTCCCGATTCGGCGCTCATGCGGAACATCTCGAACGCCCTCTTCTGGTCGACCGGTCCGCCGTATCCGCAGAGGCACATGTCCGCGACCTCGGGATAGGCCTCGGGCATGCCGCATTCTGCGGCCTTCTCGAACCAGGCTCTGGACTTCTCGGGGTCTTCCGGATATCCTGCGGCTCCGGAGTACAGCATCCCCAGCCTGTACATGGACGGAGGGTGGCCTGCTTCGGCCGCGGCCTCGTAGAGCTCCTTCGACGCGTCGATGTCCGGCTCTCCGAGCATTCCTGCCATCCTCATCTCCGCGATTCCGAAGTAGGCGTTCGGGTATCCGGTCTGAGCGGCTTCGGTGAACAGCTCCAAGGCTTTCTGCGGTTCTTTGGAGAAACATTCCACCGCCTTCTGGCAGAGCATGGCCGGGTCTTGCATGGATTCAGAAGGGAGGTGCACGGTTTAAACTTTGAGAAGGAAACGCCGAGCGATGTATCCAAGATTACTTGAATGAGACCAAGGATTATGGTGTATGGTCAAAGGGCCCCTCGTCAAGCTGGCGATGTTGCTGGCTATCGTCCTCATGGCGCTGTCGTTCGCGATCGTTATGTTCCCCGACAGCGTGGAGACTCTCGGAACGGTATCCGCAGCCGTGGCGGTAGCGGTCATAGTCGTCCTGCTGGTCATGTTCGTCCGTATGAGGAAGGTGTGAGATTGACTCGAAAATCCGAGTATTCATGCGAATGCCATGAGGTCCATCTCGATTCTGTCAGCCTCGTCAGGAAGCTGATGCCGGAGGAGGCCGACACCGAGAACGTCACGGAGCTGTTCAAGCTGTTCGGCGACAGCACCCGTCTGAAGATCATGATGGCCCTGGATGTCACCGAGCTGTGCGTATGCGACATCTGCGAGATATTGGACATGAACAAGTCGGCGGTATCCCATCAGCTCAGGGTCCTGAAGGACGCCGATGTGGTGGCTTCCAGAAAAGAGGGCCGCAACGTGTTCTATTCGCTCTGCGACGACCACGTGAAAGTGATAATCGAGACGGCTATGGAGCACGTCTCGGAAAAGCTTTGATCAGTCCAGAGGACTGAACTCGGACTTGGGCTCTCCGCACACGGGGCATACCCAGTCGTCGGGAAGGTCGGCGAATTTGACGCCCTCCTTCTCTTCGTCGTAGATGTATCCGCAGAGACCGCATCTGTACTTCATGGGGAATCCTACGCCTTCTTAGTTAATATCGTTTTCATACGACGCGAGGGGCAGCACGGTGGCATCGTCGTATACGTCCCAGTCTTCGCCCACGAACATCTCGTCGCTGGTGGTCTCGCAGTAATAGTACTTCAGGCCGCCCTCGTTGTAGTAGCTTCCTCCCTTGACGTAATCCAGCGCGATTCCGGCTGCCATGTGCCCGCCTTCGTCCGGGTACAGATATCCTTCGTAGATAAGCAGGGCGGTCTTGTATCCCATCGCCTGCATCAGAGAGCAGTACAGGATGGACGTGTCCTCGCAGTCCCCTCCTCTCTGGACCAGCGTCTCGAGGGGATACTTCCAGTATTCGCCGTCGTCAGAGAGGGCGTCGTCGCTCTGGTATTCGGTGATCTTCTGGACGAACTTCAGGACGTAGTCCGCACGCTCCACCTCGGTCATGTTCGCGGTCTTCTCCAGCATGGTGGCGGCGAGGGCTCTCATGCTGT
>JAEEGI010001801.1_pt1 | contig 52897 bp, 52 predicted proteins | sample 8958751 | NCBI WGS metagenome assembly JAEEGI01 (sample SAMN16246545, study PRJNA631951) | gut metagenome | biome: gut microbiome; feature: rumen; material: KS-attached | host: Bos | place: Iran: Karaj | collected 2018-10
ATATGCTGTGGGCCGCAAAAACAGCTGGTCTGAAATTCATCTGCAACGTTATAATCAACAATGAGAAGAAGGTTGTTTATGGTGTAAGCGGCGATGTCGATCTGGCCCACAAGGAAGGAACGCAGTTTTTGAGCAGATTCTGTATGGTCCAGGGAACGGGATCGGATATCGTCATTACGACCAACGGCGGTTATCCCCTGGATCAGAACATCTATCAGTCAGTCAAGGGACTGACTGCTGCGGAAGCGTCAGTCAGAAAGGGCGGGGTCATCATCATGGTGTCATCCTGCAGTGACGGTCACGGCGGACAGTCGTTCTATGATACGTTTGCGGAAGGATTGCCATTACAGGAAATGTATGGCAGGTTCATGTCCAGAGACGCAGAACATACGATCGCTGACCAGTGGGAATCACAGATCCTCACCAGGATCCTGATGCGAGCGAACGTCATCTTCGTCTCGGATCAGCCTGATGACATGATCAGAAATTTCAGAATGTTACCGGCCGGGAGTCTGGACGAAGCAGTGAAGATCGCCAGAGAGATGACCGGTGAAGATGCGTCCATAACCGCGATCCCGGACGGGGTCTCGGTCATGGTGGTCGAATAAAAGCAGGAGGCAATATGAAGATTATTGTCTGCATCAAACAGGTTCCGGGTACGAGCAATGTCAATATCGACCCGGTAACGGGTACGCTGATCAGAGACGGTGTACACGCGAAAATGAATCCCTATGATCTGGAAGCACTTGAACTGGGATTGAAACTGATCGAAAACTACAGCGGTACGCTGAATGTCGTATCGATGGGTCCCAATGCCGCGCTGGAAGTCATCAGAGAAGCCGTCTACATGGGAGCCGACGGGGGCGTGCTGATCTCCGACCGCAAGTTCGGCGGTGCCGATGTCCTGGCGACATCCTATACGTTGTGCAGCGGCATCAAGGCGCTGGGGGACTATGACCTGATCATCACCGGCAAACAGACGACCGACGGGGATACGGCCCAGGTGGGAAGCGAATTGGCGGAACACCTTGGTATCCCGCATCTGGCCAACGTCAGACAGGTGAAACAGGAGGAAGGCTGCCTTGAATGCGTCTATTCGCTGGACAACAAGATCGTGACTGCCCAGATCTCCACACCGTGTCTGATCTGTGCCGATTCCAACATCAATACGCCGAGACTTCCTTCTTTCAAGAGGAAGGCCCGGTACGGCAAAGCGGAAGACAGGATCCGCATCATCACTTTTGAGGATGTCGAGGATCAGGATGAGAATCATTACGGTCTGAAAGGTTCGGCGACCAAGGTCGAAAGGATCTTTGAACCGGATAAAAAGGGCGACAAACAGATGTTCTATGATGGAGATCTGGCTGAAAGGACATTTGAGATCCTGAAATCTCAGAAGTTTATATAGGAGGCAGGAAAATGGGTTTAATCATCAATCATGAACTGATCAGCGATGAAAACGGCAGGATCCTGCAGGATCTGTGTCCTTTTGGAGCGATCTCCTATGAAAACGGAAAACTGGAGATCTCACAAGCCTGCCGTCTGTGCCGGATGTGTGTCAATAAAGGACCTGAAGGCTGTATCCGCTATGAAGAGGATAAGAAAGATTCGGCAGACAGATCGCTGTATAAAGGGATCTGTGTCTATGCCGACAGCGATCACGGAAACATCCACAAGGTGACCTTTGAACTGATCGGCAAGGCCAGAGAGCTGGCTGATAAGACAGCGCAGCCGGTCCATGTCCTGCTGATCGGATATGATACGAAGGACAATATTGCTGAATTGCTGTCCTATGGTGTGGATAAGGTATTCGTCTACGACCATGAAAAACTGAAGGATTTCGATATCGAGAGATATGCCAATTGTTTCATGGACTACATCGATGAAGTCAAGCCTTCGTCGATCCTGGTCGGCGCGACCAATATCGGTCGTTGTCTGGCACCCAGAGTTGCCGCCAGATTCCACACGGGACTCACAGCCGACTGTACCAGACTGGAGATAAAGGAAAATACCGATCTCGTACAGATCAGACCGGCTTTCGGCGGAAATATCATGGCGCAGATCATCACGCCTGACAACAGGCCGCAGTTTGCGACGGTGCGTTACAAGATCTTTGACGCACCTCCCAAATGTGAGGCGAAAGGCGAAGCCGTTATCAGACAGATCAGGGAAGAGTGGCTGAATTCTCATGTGACGATCAAAGAGATCGTCGAGAAGCCGAAAGAGGAAGATATCTCCGAAGCCGATGTGATCATCGCTGTCGGAAGAGGTCTGAATTCGGAAAATGATCTGGCGATGGTCAGGGAACTCGCCGAACTGCTTGGCGCCAATATCGCCTGTTCCCGTCCGATGGTCGAGAGCGGGATCTTTGATGCCAGACATCAGATCGGGCTTTCCGGAAAGACTGTCAAGCCGAAGCTGATCATCACCCTGGGCATTTCCGGTGCGATCCAGTTCGTTGCCGGCATGAAGGGATCAGACTGCGTCATCGCAGTCAACAGCGATCCGAATGCCCAGATCTTTGATGTCGCGAATTACGGCATCGTCGGCGATCTCTATGAAGTAGTACCGAAACTGATTGAAAAGATCAAGGAGGATCGGAATGTATAACAAAGTGAATAAGCAGGATATCGCATATCTGAAATCGATCATCCCTGCGGACAGGATCATGACAGGCGATGAGATATCGCATGATTACGCGCATGATGAACTCGGTGGGATCGAAAAGCTGCCGGAAGTACTGATCTTCGTTCTTTCGGAAGAAGAGATCTCCAAGGTCATGAAGTATGCATACGATCATGAGATCCCTGTCGTCGCCAGAGGATCGGGTACTGATCTTGTCGGTGCGGCAGTTGCTCTTGAAGGCGGTATCATGTTATGTACCAAGCGGATGAATCATATTCTGGAACTTGACGAGGCAAACCTCACCGTTACTGTAGAACCCGGTGTCCTGCTGATGGATCTGCAGGCTTATGTTGAGGCGAACGACTACCTTTATCCGCCTGATCCGGGTGAGAAGTCGGCGACGATCGGCGGGAATATCTCGACCAATGCCGGCGGCATGCGGGCGGTCAAATACGGTGTCACCAGGGACTATGTCAGAGGACTCAGCGTCGTACTGCCCGACGGCAGTATCGAACACTTCGGAGGCAAAGTCGTCAAGAGTTCTTCAGGCTATGACCTGAAGGATCTGATCATCGGTTCTGAAGGGACGCTGTGCATCATCACCAGGGCGATCCTCAAGATCATCCCCAAACCAATGTATTCCGTATCGATGCTGCTGCCTTTCACGAGCACTGAGAAGGCGATCGAAGCCGTTCCCGAGATCATCAGATCCAAGGCTTCACTGACGGCGATCGAATACATGTCGCTGGATACGATCATCTCCGCTGAAGACTTTCTGGGCAAAAAATTCCCAGATACGAATTACGACGCTTACATATTGCTAACTTTTGACGGAAACAGCATGGAGGAGATCGAAAGGGAATACACGAAAGTTGCTGAGCTCTGTATGGAAAGAGGAGCGATCGACGGATACTTCGTCGATACGGATGAACGGAAGAAATCCGTATGGAACGCCAGAGGTGCCTTCCTGGAGGCGATCAAGGCTTCCACCGATAAGATGGATGAATGCGATGTCGTCGTACCGAAGAACAGAGTTGCCGATTTTATCAAGTATACCCATGAAGTCGCATCGATCACCGGTTTGCGCATCCCGTCATTCGGACACGCGGGAGACGGCAATCTGCATATCTACCTGTGCCGCGACGGTATCGAAGAGAAGGCTTGGGAAGAGAAAACGGAAAAAGCATTCGATCTGCTCTATGCCAGGGCGAGAGAATATGGCGGCATGGTATCCGGTGAACACGGCATCGGTTATGCCAAGAAGTTCTATCTGAATGAACAGATCGGCGGGAAGCAGATCGATCTCATGCGTCAGATCAAGAAGGTCTTTGACCCGAAGAACATCCTGAATCCGGGAAAAGTGATATAAAACAGGAAAGGCCGATCCGTTGAAGGATCAGCCTTTTTTAGTAAGGAAAAAGAAAACGCCGGAGTGTTCCGGCGTTGGCCCTTTTTATCTGTTGTAGTATTCGATAACGAGCAGTTCGTTGATCTCCTGATTGAGTTCTTTTCTTTCAGGGTATCTGACGTACTTGCCTTTGCGGGCTTCTTTGTCTACTTCGACGAAATCCTTGAATGAAGCCGTGGACTCGAGGTTTGCAGCTACGAACTCGTTGTTCTTGTAGTTGTCCTTGAGTTCAATGACGGATCCGGGTTTGATCTGGCATGAAGGAATATCGACCTTCTTGCCGTCTACCAGTACATGACCGTGAGAGACGATCTGTCTGGCCTGTTTTCTCGTGCTGGCAAAGCCCATGCGGTATACAAGATTGTCGAGTCTTGATTCCAGCATGACGAACAGGTTGGTACCCGTGACACCTTTCTTCTTGACGGCCTTGACGTAAGTGTTGTAGAACTGCTTCTCGCTCAAGCCGTACATGTGTCTCAGTTTCTGCTTTTCTGCTTTCTGCAGACCGTAGTTGGACTGTTTGACACGTCTGGTCAGGGAACCGTGCTGTCCCGGAATGTAGGGTCTCTTAGCTAATTCTTCACCGGTTTCGAGAACCGAGAAGTTCAGACGTCTGGATAATCTCCAAGTAGGACCTGTGTTTCTTGACATAAGTTTTCTCCTCCTTAAGTAAGTACAGGTGTAAATCATTGCCGTGTGTGTCCGTATTCGATGTTCGCCAATAGCGCCTGGCTACTTGTCTCCCATATGGGTACTGACGCGTGGGCGGCAACTTTACATGCTGCTATAAAAATTTATGTGCTTAAATATTATCGCAAATCGGTCTGTATAAGTCAATTGAAAAATGCCTGCTTTAATAGTAAAATGGACCTGTATGAAAACAGAGTATCTTTTAATATCGGCCGGAGTTCTGCTGACGATCACCTTCATCACGATATTCTTCACAGCGAAAAAGACAAGAAAAAAGAATCTGAAGAAACAGCTGGATGATCTCTATGTCCGTTTTAATTCGGTCAAGACGGTACCGCTGGCTTTCAAACTGAACAAGGCCCAGACGATGGCCAGACGCAGCGAGGAGATGTCGGCTTCCGTAGAGAGTTACTATAAGAAATACGAAGAGACAGAGAAACACATCAACGAGATCCAGGATATGCTGAACGACGTTGATGACAATCTGGATACGGTGAAATACAAGGATGCGCTTTCGATGATGGCGGATGTTTCTTCTCATCTGAGCCAGTGCGAAAATGAAGTCAAGAACATCGATGATTATCTGGAAGAGTTCTCGAAAAAAGAAAACATTCAGCGTGAGTATTCTTCCAAGCTGAAAGAGAAATACCGTGTCGTCAAGACGACGATCAATAAGAATGCACAGCTTCTTTCCATCACCTTTGACGGTTTCCAGGAGAAACTGAAAGAGTGTGAGGAGCTTTTCTCATCCTCGGAAGAAATGATGTATGCGAATGACTACGGTCAGGCGCAGGCGGATCTGGAACATATCGACGATCTGCTGGAAGAGATCAAGGCTTCAGCCAATGCGGTGCCCAAGCTCGTCAAGGATACCAAGGGTGTTTTGCCGCTGATGCTGGATGAGACCAAGAGGGAACTGGCTCTGACCAAACAGAGAGGTGTCTATATCGACCATCTTGAGATCGATAAGAAGCTCGAGCAGATCGAAGACGATCTCAATAACGACGTCAAGGAACTGATGGCCGCCAGGACGGAAGGCATCAAAGCCAGAGTGGCACAGGCCAAGGACGTCATCAACGGGCTCAACGAACAGCTGGCCGATGAAAACAAGGCCTTCAGGCTGGCATCCGAGACCAATGACAGGGCTCTGGAACATCTGGGCGACATGGAGAAGGTCGAGAATTATGTGCGTGTGGCCTATGACAAGGATTCCGCGCGTTTCGGTCTGGAAGACCTCAGGGAACTGCTGAAGCAGATGCGCGAGAATATCGAACGTTACCGTAAGGATTATGAAACGATCAACGGCGATCTTGCGTCGGCGATGAAGCCGGCATCCGAGATCCTGGAAGATGCTGAACAGCTTGAGCAGCAGATCGAAGCGGATATGAAGACACTGTACTCCTACAAGTCGACGATCGACAAGTCGACGGACGGAGAAGACAGGGCGTCCACGCAGCTGACGAAGCTGCAGCTGGTGGTTTCGGAAGTCGAGACCAAACTGGCTGAATATGCATTGCCCAGTATCGATGATTCCTATAAGAACGATCTGAAGAAATCAAGGGATTATATCGAGCAGATCAGAGGACTGATCTCCCAGATCCCGATCAATATCAGCGAACTGAATGCGAAGCTGGATGAAGCGATCGATTTTGTCTACAAGTTCTACAACAACATCAACAATGTTGTCGGAATGGGCATCATGGTGGAGAATGCGATCGTGTTCGGAAACAAGTACCGTTCCACTTATCCGGAGATTGACAGGGAGCTGTCCAAGGCTGAATTCCAGTATCTCAACGGTGAGTATACGAAGGCTTTGAAGACAGCCATCTCCTGCATGGAGACCCTCTTCCCGGAAAATGCGGATGAAAAAATCATGGAGAATGCCTGAGTGAAAGTATATCTGGATGCCGTTTCCACGACCGCTCTGGATGAGAAGGTCAGGGAGACTTATCAAAAACTATTGGATGAATATTACTGCAATAGCGATGCCTTGTATGATGACGGCGTCGCTATTTATGATATGCAGGAAAAATCGAGACAGCTGATCTGTTCGATGTTCGGCGTGAAGAAGGATGAACTGATCTTCACTTCCGGTGCCTCTGAAGCGAATTCCCTGGCGATCAAGGGACTGGCTTTAAAACACAGGGACAGGAAACATCTGGTCACTTCGATCTATGAGCATTCTTCCGTCTACAACAGTTTCCGGCAGCTGGAAGAGGATTTCGGTTTTGAAGTGACTTATCTGAATCCGGATGAAGATGGGCATATTACTGCCGAAGCCGTGAAGAACGCATTGAGAAATGATACTCTGCTGGTATCGATCATGCAGGTCAATAACGAGATCGGTGCCGTCAACGACATCGGATCGATCGCAGCCATCGTCAAGAAACATCCGGGTACCTACTTCCACTGCGACATGACGCAGGGTGTCGGCAAGATCGATCTTGACTTAAGTAATATCGATATGGCTTCTTTCTCCGCACACAAGATCCACGGTCTCAAGGGCTCCGGTGCACTGATCAAGAAGGAGTTCGTACAGCTGCTTCCTCTGATCTCCGGAGGACAGCAGGAATACTCCTTAAGAGGCGGCACATCAAATGCGCTGGTCAACATCGTTCTGGCCAGGACCTTGAGGATCGCTCTGGAAAACAGGGAGAAGTACCACGATCATCTGCTGCAGCTGCACGATCGCCTGCACGACGGTCTCAGGGACCTGGTGAAGATCAATTACGATAAAGGCCTGGTCACGCTGATGAATATCGATACGCCGATCCCTTCGGAAGTATTGCTGAACGCGCTGAACGAAAGAGGGATCATGGTCTCTTCGAAATCGACCTGCGGTTCCAGAAAGAACGAACCCAACCGGACTTTGCACGCCATGGGTTATGATGAGGATCATGCGATCAGGGTCTCGTTTGACTATACCAACACGATCGAAGAGATCGATTATTTCATTGACAATCTGAAGGAGATATTGAAACAGTATGCCTGAAATGAATTATGATCACATCGTTGTCAGATACGGTGAGCTTTCCACCAAGGGCAAAAACAGGAAGGATTTCACCAGACAGCTGACTTCCAATATCAGAAAAAGACTGAAGGATCATGAAAAGCTGACTTACAATACACTTCATGACGGTCTTTTCATCAAGCTTAACGGCGAGGATTATGAAACGATCAGGGAGAAACTGAAGGATGTCTTCGGATACAGCTATTTCTCCGGTGCGATCAGAGTGGAAAAGGATATCGACAAGGTCAAGGAGGTATCCCTGGATCTGGCCAGAAAGCACGATATCAGAACCTTCAAGATCGCGACAAAAAGACATGACAAGTCTTTTCCGCTTCGTTCAGACGACATCAACAGAGCACTGGCCGGGAATATCTTACATAATACCGATCTGACAGTAGACGTCCATGATCCCGATCTGATGATCTATGTATCGGTGGACAAGGATTTCATCTATGTCATGGATGAGAAGATCAAGGGTGCCGGTGGTTATCCGACAGGCATCAACGGCATGGCGATGGTCATGATGTCGGGCGGAATCGATTCACCGGTCGCTGCCTATCTGACGATGAAAAGGGGGCTCAGGATCGAGTGTATCCATTTCGCTTCCCAGCCTTATACTTCAAAACAGGCACTGGATAAGGTGCTGACACTGGCGGAAAAACTTTCCGTATCCCAGGAAGAGATCAATGTGCACATCATTCCGTTTACCGATCTGCAGCTGGCGATCTACAAAACAGTCGACGAGCCTTACTGCATCACGATCATGCGCCGGATGATGTACCGCATCGCCGACCGTATCTGTAAGGAAAGAAAGATCAGGGTCATCACCAACGGCGAATCGATCGGACAGGTCGCATCGCAGACACCGGAATCGATCTCTGTCATCGGCAAGGTCGCCGATACGCTGATCTTAAGGCCCTTGTGCATGATGGATAAGCTGGAGATCATCGATATCGCCAAGCGGATAGATACCTATGAAACTTCGATCCTGCCGTATGAGGACTGCTGCACGATCTTCGATCCGAAGAATCCGGTCACGAAGCCGAGGGAAGACAAGTGTCTTTACTTTGAGTCACTGTTTGATTATGAAAAACTGGTCGACGAATGCGTCGCCAATGACAATATCGTAAACGTATCGTATAGAAAGGCAGATAAAGAAGATGAATCGATATTCTAAACGTCGTGAAGAGCTCTTAAACAGACTGGAAGGCAATGTTGCCGTACTGTTGTTTTCATCAAAGGCGCCGATGCGCTCGGAAGATGAAGCTTATGATTTTTCCGTCAACCGCAATTTCTTTTATCTGACGGGTCTGGACAAGGAAGAGATGGCTTTGCTGATGTACCGCATCAACGGCATTCTCAGACAGTCGCTGTTTATCCTTCCTTATGATGAAACACTGGCCAGATGGGTCGGCGGAAGGATGTCAAAGGAAGAGGCAGCGCAGATATCCGGGATCGAAGATGTCAGAGATGTATCCGAACTGGATCAGAGCGTCGCAAGCATCTTAAACAGAGTCAGAGGAAACGGCGACCTTTCTTTCCATCTGGATTTCTGGCATTACACGATGGATCAGGAGGCAACAGAGGGATCCCGTTATGCACAGAAACTGAAAGAGAATTATCCGTATCTTGAACTGAGTGATATTTATCCCCATCTGTGCGAGATGAGACTGATCAAGGATGAGGATGAAGTGGAAGAGATCCGCAAGGCGATCCACATCACCAATCTGGGCATCAGACAGATGATGCGCAGCAGCAGACCCGGTCTCAACGAGATGACGATGGAGGGCATCTTCAATTTCGTACTGGCACAGTCATTGTGCCGCAACACAGCCTTCAAGACCATCGCTGCCAGCGGTGAAAGGGCGACGATCTTACATTATTCGGACAATGATCACTATATGAAAGACGGAGAGCTCTTCTTATGCGATCTGGGCGCCAGCCACGGCTACTACTGTGCCGATATTTCCCGTACCTTCCCGGTCAACGGCAGATTCTCTGAGAGGCAGAAAGAGCTTTATCAGCTGGTACTGAATGCGCAGAAGATCGTCGAAGAAAACGCAAAGCCGGGTGTGAAAGTCAGGGATCTCAATCAGATGGTCGTTGACTATTACAGGTCGGAACTGCCGAAACACGAACTGGCTGATGATGTCAGCGAGTACTATTTCCACAGTGTCTCCCATCATCTGGGTCTGGATACTCATGATGTGGACGGCGGCAAGGGCGCAGTCCTAAAAGCCGGAAACGTCATCACCAACGAGCCCGGTCTCTATATATCCGATGAGGGCATCGGCATCAGGATCGAGGATGATCTTCTGATCACGGAAGAGGGATGCGAAGTCCTTTCCAAAGAGATTATCAAGCAGATCGATGATATCGAAAACTATATGAAAAGCGGTCAGTGATTGACCGCTTTTTTCTGTATATTCTTTTTTATTGACACTGATCAGAATAGATTTTCTGAAGTTTCTGATTGGCTTCAAGGATCTTTTTCTGATTGACCTTGCAGATGCTGCGGTCATAGGTATAGACGCCGTTGATCTCGCCTTCGACATCGCTGATCTGGGTCATGATGCAGGCGACCAGACCGTTTCTGATGGAAGGGATGACCATCTTCTCATGCATCTCGATGATCTTGTCAGTGAGTGATTCCTCTGAGTCAGTCTTGCCATATCCCCAGGTAGTTCCTTTTTCCGAGCGGTGATCATCGATCTGTCTGATGAAGCCGCCGCATTCCGAGAGAAACAGCATCTTCTCTTTTGCTTCCAGTACCTTGTTGCGGAAATAGATGTGGTAGGAATCAAAGTCCGAATGATCATCGAAGAACCAGCCGGATGTGGAATCAAAGAAGCGTCCGGGATCGGCCTGTTTCAAAGTATCATAAGTTTCTGAAGCGGCCTGCTGGCCCCAGCCTTCATTGTAGATGGTGTAGCCGATGATGGAAGGGTGGGATTTGAGATGATCGATCGTTTCGATCGAATGATTCAGGAAGAAATCATAGCGTTTCTGATCCTTGACCGGACATCTGATCTTCGTGATGCCGATGGTGGGTAATATCGTATCCCTGAAGAAACGGTAAGGTCCCGAATTGACCATATCCTGGATGACCAGGATGCCGTGTTTGTCGCAATAGTAGTAGAAGGCTTCCGGTTCGACTTTGATGTGTTTGCGCAGACAGTTGAAACCGAGCTGCCTGATGTTCAGGATATCTGTTTCATAGTCTTCAGGTCTTTCCGGCAGGAAGATGCCTGTTTCAAAATAACCCTGGTCCAGCAGTCCGTTGATGAAGACGGGCTTGTCATTCAGATAGAAGCGCTGATATCCGTTGACTTTTCTTTCTTCGATCTTCCTCAAGGCAAAATAAGATGTGATCTCATCTTTGTCTGTCGATATCTTCAGTGAATAAAGATAAGGATCTTCTGTGCTCCAGAGACGGGGATCATCAATACGGATCGTGATGTCTTTGTCATGAAAAGTCTTTGAGAATCCTTCAAATTCCACTTTGAAACTGTCACTTGCGGAATCGATATGAAGATGCAGCTCATCCGCTGTTGTTGTGATCCTGAGATCATCGATGCCTTTTGTGTCATAGGCTTCGATCCAGACGCTCTGCCAGATACCTGATACCGGTGTGTACCACATGCCGGAAGGCTTCGCGCATTGCTTGCCGTAAGGATAAAAGAAGTCAAGATCATCCTTCACTTCCACTTTCAGCGTATTTTCTGTTTTGATCAGGGATGTGATGTCAGCGGAAAAAGGAAGATAGCCGCCTTCGTGATGGTCAATATGTTTTTCGTTGAGATAGACATCTGCGATCTGATCGACAGCGCCGAAATGCAGGATGACTTTGTCGTTTTCACTGTAAAAACCTTTCGGAAGCGAAAAGATCTTCGTATATACCAGTTCATTGAGCTGTCCTTCATATCCTGACAGTTCTGATTCAGGGGGGAAGGGAACTTCGATCTTGAGATCGTTGAGTGTCCATTCTCCGCAAAGGGAAAAGAAGGACTTTCTTTGTAAGAGAGGTCTTGGATAATATGTCTGATACGCGTTCATACCTTCATTCTAACATAGGTTATAATGATTAAAGAGGGAGGATCTTCATGAAAAGAACAGTGATATCTCTTGTATCCGGTCTGGTTCTGACTCTGGCGGGAATGCTGTGGAATTATCTGAGTTACAGGGAAGACAAATGGCTGCGGCTCGCTTACAACATGTTTGGCGGTGAGATCACGATACAGTCCGGATTCGGTCTGCGCCTGGTGCATATTTATTCCATGAGGCCGGAGAAGGGTGATTCGATCTCCCTGAGATTCGATCCGATCAGTTTCCTCGTGTGTCTGATCGTCCTGTCTTTCCTTGTATATGTCATTCTGACAGTCATCGTAAAGATCAGAAGAGGCGCTTATACAGAATAAGTTTCAGATCAATGATGCGGAATCATTGATTTTTTTATTATTCATCAAAAGAGTCGGACAGGAAAAAGGAATATCGGCTGACTTGCCTGTATAATAGTGATATATGCAGGAACGTTTGAAAGAGATGATCCGGAAAAACATCGTTGCCATCATTCTGGTGTTGGTTCTTTTCGGACTGCTTTATGACAGGATGACGCAGAAGGTCTCCATGAGGGACAGTCATACGGAAGGCGGAAACATCATTATCGTTCTTGATAAGGAAGGCCAGTGTTATATCGGTGATGACCTGAATGACGCCGAATGGGTGAAAAGCGATGAAGAAGGCATCTGCGTTTTACCGATGGTCGATAAAGGAAACATCTACATCAGAAACAAGTATGATCATCTCTGTGAGATCATCGAAGACCAGAAGTTCAGCTATGTCGACAGTTTTGAGATCACTTCGGGGAAAGTTTATCTGGCGATCGGCGGATCGGAAAAGATCTCTTATGAATCATCCTGTACAGGTCTTGTCGAATCCCCGGTCACTTTTTCCTGCAAAGATAAAGCGGTCGCTTCGGTGGATTCCGACGGAACGATACACGGTTTAGGCAAGGGCACGACCGTATGTACAGCCGCCTATGGCGACAAGGAAGATTCTGTTGAGGTCGTGGTGACGGATCTGATCACTCCGATGGCTGCGGAATTCGATATGGAGAAGCCTTTCCTTTCCTGCGGTGTGTTCTCCAAGGAAGACAATGACCTTCTGGATGAGATCCTGTTCTCCAGGGTCGAAAAGGCGGGCTATCAGACAAGGGCCGGTGCCGTGGCAGCCGGCAGGTTTTTAGCAATGGAGTTCCCGTACCGCATCAATTACTTTACCGAAAACGGACGCCTGGGTTCCTGCAGGGAAAAGATCGTTGACGGTGAGGGCCGCTATTATCACCGCGGTCTGTATCTGGATCCTTCCCGTTTCGAAAACATCGACATGAATTACACGATGTCCGGACCGGCGCCCTGGGGCTGCACGATCTTTGAATATTCTTATGAAAGACATGCGGCAAACGGACTGGACTGCAGCGGATCGATGACCTGGATCCTGGTCCAGGCGGGATTCGATCCGGGAGACATCGGTGCAGGTATCACCTCCTGGTGTCCGGCGATGTCCGATCTCGGCAAAAGATACTGGCTGGCAGATGCGTATGATGACGGTTCGTTGAGAGTCGGAGATCTGCTCAGCGGCGGTGACGGAGGACCGGAAGGAGGCGGACATATCGCCATGTGTGTCGGCATCGACAAGGACGGATATGTCTATGTGGCCGAAGAGCTCGGTTATCATTACTACTGGGGATTCATGATCCGCAAATATGACCGCAGTGAACTGCTTCGCTATTTCTACTGGCGGGTCGACATGGATGAATTCTACGGTGCGGACGGCAATCTGACGGATTACTGGATCGATGAATCCTAAATGATAAAGATCAAGACTAGCATATTTTTTGAAGGAGACTGACAATGATCTGTGAAACAAAATTCAGGGAAATATACGGCAAAGATGCGGAATTTCTTTTATTCTGCCCTTACCGCATTTCACCTTTGGGAGCCCATATCGATCATCAGGACGGCATCATCAACGGGCTGGCGATCGACAAGGGCATCTATATTGCCTGCAGTCCCAAGAAGAACGGCATCATCGAACTGCACAGCGTGAATTTTCCGAAAAGAGCGCAGTTCCATATCGACGATATCGAAGATCAGAAAGTGGGAGACTGGGCCGATTACCTGAGAGGTGTCACCAGGGAACTGAAGCAGAAGCATCAGCTGAAATACGGTCTTTGCGGCGTGATCGAAGGACAGCTGCCTGTCGGCGGCTTATCATCATCCGCTGCCGTCACCATCGTTTTCCTCAGTGCTCTGGCAAAGATCAACGGGATCCGTCTCGATCCGTGGGATCTGATCATGATGGCCAAGGCTGCCGAAAACAACTATGTCGGTGTCAAGTGCGGCAAGCTCGACCAGTGCTGCGAAGTACTGAGCAGGAAAGAGAAGCTGCTGTATCTGGACTGTAAAGATGATTCATATGAGCTGATCGATCTGAATCCGGATATGAAACCGTTCAGGATCGCGATCTTCTTTTCCGGTCTGCAGCGGTCTCTGGCCAATTCCGATTACAATCTGCGGCAGGATGAATGCAAAGCGGCTGCTTATTCACTGATGGCCTATGCCGGAATGAAATACGGCAAGTTTGCGGATGCCAAACTCAGGGATGTTCCTGCTGAAGTGTTTGAAACATACAAGGATCAGCTGCCTTTGAATTTCAGGAAAAGAGCCGTTCACTTCTTCGGTGAGATCGACAGAGCAAGAAAAGGTGCTGAAGCATTCAGAAACGGAGATCTGGAAGAATACGGAAAACTGATCTTCGAATCTGGAAAAAGCAGTATCGTCAATTATGAATGCGGCTGCAGGGAACTGATCAGTCTCTATGACATCATGACTCAGACTGAGGGCATTTACGGCGGCAGGTTTTCCGGCGCGGGCTTCAAGGGCTGCTGCATGGCTCTCATCGATCCTGAAAGAGAGGAAGAGATCTGCAAGAGAGTCTCAGAGGAATATCTGAAGATTTATCCGGAACTCAAAGACAGTTACACTTGCTGCATCTGTGACAGCAGTGACGGGGTGAAATTATGAAATGCATCATCCTGGCGGCCGGTTATGCGACCAGGCTCTATCCGCTGACGGAAAACTTTCCCAAACCGTTACTGGAAGTGGCAGGAAAAACGATACTGGATCGCCTGATCGATGATATCGATGCGTATATCGACGAGTTTATCCTTGTCAGCAATCATAAGTTCTTTGATCAGTTCTCTGACTGGGCCAAAGAAAGAAAGATCACCGTGATCGACGACGGTTCGATCAGAAACGAAGAAAGACTGGGTGCCGTAAGGGATCTGGAGCTTGCGGTCAATGCATCTCAGATCGAAGAAGACTGCATGGTCATGGCCGGAGACAATCTGCTGGATTTTTCTCTGAAGAGTTTCATCGGTTTCTTTCAGGAAAAGGATTGTTCCTGTGTCATGTGCCATGAAGAAAACAGGATCGAGGCTTTGAGAAAAACGGCAGTCATCACAACGGATGGGGATCATAAGATCCTGACATATGAAGAAAAGCCTGAACAGCCGAAGGGAAATCTGGCTGTTCCGCCGTTTTATATCTATAAAGCAGAAGATATCGTCAGAGTATCTGAAGCTTTGCAAGACGGATGTTCCTATGATGCACCGGGATCGTTTGCCGTCTGGCTTTCGGGAAGAAGCGACATGTATGCCTATCCGATGCCGGGCAGAAGATATGATATCGGCGATCTGAAGAGTTATCAGAATGTCTGTGAACTGTTTGAAGAGCACTGAAAAATGAAGAGGAAAGTATTGTTTGTCTGCTGGGGCAAAATACAAAAACGTTTTAAATGATAAGTATTCTAAAGTTCATTACAGTAATAATAATGCATATACAAAAGATGATATTAAGCATGATTTCAATGTATATTATGCTATAAAAATCATTTTAGATAAATTTGAATTCAGGCTGGCGCTTGCCGTGTGTTCGATCATAGGTCTTGTTGTCAGCATGCTTTAAAAAAACCGTCTGTAAAGACGGTTTTGTTTCTTATGGCGTGCCTAGCAGGACTTGAACCCGCAACCTTTTGGTTCGTAGCCAAACACTCTATCCAGTTGAGCTATAGGCACGTATCGATATTATCTTATCATCTATTTAGGGAGTTTCAATATTGAATTTATAAAACAAAGATGTTAGCATATTTATGCTGTCCATGTAGCTCAGCTGGATAGAGCATCCGCCTTCTAAGCGGACGGTCAGGGGTTCGAGTCCCTTCATGGACGCCATTGGAAACAACAGCCGCGATCTGATATCGCGGTTTTTTTATGGATTCAATTTCCAAAAATTACAATGTTTACAGGAGCATTTGTCCTATCATTCTTATATTGCATTGATAAAATAAAATAGAAGAAGACATATGTAAGCGTATACATGTGTCGCTATTAAGGAGAGATAATGAAAGGAATTCATGTAACTAGTGAAATAAAGCCTTTAAAGAAGGTTTTACTTCATCGTCCGGGAAGAGAGCTTTTGAATCTTACTCCGGATTCACTGAATGAACTGCTGTTTGATGACATTCCGTATCTGAAAGTCGCTCAGGAGGAGCACGATGCCTTTGCCAAGGTCTTAAGAGACAACGGTGTTGAGGTCGTGTATCTGGAAGATCTGATGGCCGAGGTTCTGCATCTGTATCCGAAACTGGTAGAACCGTTTGTTTATCAGTGGCTGTCGGAAGGCAACATCAAGACCAAGAGATGGCAGGATAAGCTGTATCAGTATCTGGTGAAGCACTATCAGGGCAAGGATCTTGTCTTGAAGACGATGGAAGGCATTACGATGAAGGAAATGGAAGAGGAAATGGGTTCTTCCGTAAAAGCCTATTCTTTACAGGACAGGATCGCACCGGATGACGATCTGATCGTTGATCCGATGCCTAACCTTTATTTCCAAAGAGACCCGTTTGCTTCGGTAGGAAACGGCGCATTCGTACATCGGATGAAATTCCCGACCAGGAACAGGGAAACCATCTATGCGGACTATATCTTCAAGTATCATCCTGATTTTGCGGGTATGGTAAAGCGCTACTACGACCGCGACTATCATGCGAACATTGAAGGCGGCGACGTATTCAATCTGACCGATACGGTACTGGCGATCGGTATTTCTCAAAGAACATCACCGGATGCCATTGAAATGGCGGCACGTAATCTGTTCAATGATCCGGACTGCAAGATCCGTACGGTTCTGGCGTTCAAGATCCCGGAATCAAGAGCGTTCATGCATCTGGATACGGTATTTACCAGGATCGACTACGACAAGTATACCGTCCACCCGGCCATCATTGGACCGCTGGAAGTCTACGAGATCACGCCTTCTACCAGAGAAGACAAGAATCCTGACGATCTGCATATCGAACGTCTGGATATGAAACTGGAAGATATTCTGGAGAAGTATACCGGTGTCAAGAATGTTGAACTGATCCAGTGCGGCGGAGATGACATGATCGCGGCAGCCAGAGAACAGTGGAACGACGGTTCCAATACGCTGTGCATCGCTCCGGGAACGATCATCTGTTATGAGAGAAACGATGTTACCAATGCGATTTTAAGGGAAAAGGGACTGAATGTCATTACCATCCCTAGCGCAGAGCTTTCAAGAGGAAGAGGAGGCCCTAGATGTATGTCTATGCCTCTGTGGAGAGAAGACTAATAAAGGAGAAAAAAATGGGAGTTAATTTAAGAGGACGTAGCTTTTTAAAACTGTTGGATTTCACACCTGCTGAGATCCGTTATCTGCTGGACATGGCCAAAGAATTCAAGAATATGAAGAGAAACGGCATTCCGCATGATTACCTGAGAGGCAAACAGATCGTTCTGCTTTTCGAAAAGACATCTACCAGAACCCGTACTTCATTCGAAGTAGCAGGTAGAGACCTGGGCATGGGTGTTACTTATCTGGATCCGGGTTCATCACAGATGGGCAAGAAGGAATCCCTGGAAGATACCGCAAGAGTACTGGGAAGAATGTACGACGGTATCGAATACCGTGGATTCGACCAGTCTATCGTTGAAGAACTGGCTGAGAAATCCGGTGTTCCGGTATGGAACGGTCTGACAACACAGTTCCATCCGACTCAGATGCTGGCGGATATTATGACGGCAGAAGAGAATCTGGGCGACATGAGAGGCAAGAAACTGGTATTTATGGGTGATGCCGGAAACAACGTCGGCAACTCGCTGATGGTTGTCTGTGCTAAGCTGGGCATCAACTTTGTTGCCTGTGGACCGAAAGAGCAGATGCCATCTCCTGAACTGGTTGCTCAGTGTAAAGAAATCGCCAAAGAGAACAGCTGCACGATTACTTTGACAGAGGATGTCAAGGAAGGCACAAAGGGCGCTCATGTCATTTATACCGATATCTGGGTATCTATGGGTGAACCTGACGATGTATGGGCTGAAAGAATCAGACTGCTGGAACCTTACCGTGTAACCAAAGAAGTCATGGCAAATGCCGATAAGAATGCCATCTTCATGCACTGTCTGCCATCTTTCCATGATACGAATACTACGATCGGAGCTGATATCGCCAAGAAGTTCGGTGTAACCGAAATGGAAGTAGCCGATGAAGTGTTCGAATCAAAGCAGTCCAAGGTATTCGATGAAGCAGAAAACAGAATGCATACGATCAAGGCTGTGATCTATGCCACGATGAAATAACCATGGGCAAAAGACTTGTTATTGCGCTAGGCGGCAATGCGTTAGGCAATACGCCGCAGCAGCAGCTTGAACTGGTTAAGACGACGGCTGCTACGATCGTCGATCTGGTTGAAGAAGGATATGACGTTGTTGTTGGACACGGCAACGGACCGCAGGTCGGCATGGTCAACCTGGCTTTCGAGAATTCTCACAACAAGGTCGGAGGTACACCGGAAATGCCATTCCCGGAGTGCGGTGCCATGACCCAGGGATACATCGGTTATCATCTTCAGCAGTCTATCGGTAGAGAGCTGAAGAAAAGGGGAATCAACAAGCCTGTTGCTACGGTAGTGACACAGGTAGAAGTAGATAAGTCTGATTCCGCTTTCCAGAATCCTACCAAGCCGATCGGTTCTTTCTACACCAAGGAAGAAGCAGACAGGATCGTTGAAGAAACAGGCTATACCTTCGTTGAGGACGCAGGAAGAGGCTACAGGAGAGTCGTTCCATCGCCGAAACCTGTATCTATCGTTGAACTGGAAACCGTCGAGAAACTGGTTTCTGAAGGCTGTATCGTCATTACGGTCGGCGGAGGCGGCATTCCGGTTGTTAAGTCTGATGGCTGGTTCGAAGGTGTCGCTGCTGTCATCGACAAGGACAGAGCTTCATCCAAGCTGGCTCTGGATCTGCATGCGGATATGCTGGTGATACTGACGGCTGTTGAAAAGGTATCAATCAACTTCAATAAACCGAATCAGATTGATCTCGATGAAATGTCTCTGGAACAGGCCAGACAGTACATCGAAGAAGGACATTTCGCAAAAGGAAGCATGCTTCCGAAAGTCGAATCCTGTATCGAATATCTGGAACATACACAAAACGGTCAGGCTCTGATCACTTCTCTGGAAAAAGCCAAGGAAGCTTTACAGGGCAAGACCGGCACTATCATCCACCATTAGTGGAACAAGGTAATAACGTGACCTTTCGGGAATACGGATCACTTATTATAAATTAACTAAAACTATTTCAAAGGGGGAAATATGGAAAAGAAACAAAGAAAGATGCTGACATCTTTCACCATTCTGGTACTGATGATCCTGGCACTTGCCGTGCTTTCATGGATCGTATCTGCTGCTGTACCTGGCAGCGATGTAGTACCGGCTTCATTCGCCATGATTATCAGATCTGTCGTTGACGGCTTCTCTGATGCCGCAGGCGCAGGTGCTGACCTGATTGCCTTCATTTTCTGCATCGGCGGGTTCTTAGGAATCGTAAACTCTACCGGTGCTCTGGATGCAGGTATTGCTACACTGGTTCGTAAATTGAACGGACGTGAAGAGATTCTGATCGCTGCTGTCATGTTCGTATTCTCTATTGGCGGTACGACATACGGCATGTGCGAAGAGACTGTTCCGTTCTACATCATGCTGGCTTCCACCATGGTTGCTGCAGGCATGGATACTTTAACAGGTGCTCTGGTTGTTGCTTTAGGTGCAGGTGTCGGTGTATTAGGTTCAACGATCAACCCGTTCTGCACGATGAACGCTGTCGGCGCATTGCAGGATGTAGGTGTCAATGTTGACGTAGGTAAGATGATCGCATTGGGTGTTGTACTGTGGATCTCATCTTATCTGATTGCCTTATACTTCGTTTTGAAATATGCGAAGAAGGTTAAAGCCGACAAGGGTTCTACCTTCCTTTCACTGCAGGAACAGAAAGTACAGGAAGAAGAATTCTCTAAAGGATTCGTTGCCGATGCACAGCTTACCGGCAAGCAGAAGCTCGTTCTTTGGATCTTCGGTATGTCATTCGTGATCATGATCTGTGGCTTCTTACCTTGGGAAGACTACGGTGTTATGGCATTCTCCGGCTGGTCCGAGTTCATTATGGGTGAAGGTATCCCGATGGGTTACTGGTACTTCGATGAAGGTGCTGTACTGTTCTTCATCATGGCTATCGTTATCGGTCTGATCGCCGGCATGAAAGAAGAAGAATTTGTCAATAAATTCATCGCAGGTTCTGCCGATCTGATCTCTGTTGCGTTCATTATCGCTGTCGCCAGAGGCGCAACGGTTCTGATGGGCAACACCGGTTTAGGCCCATGGCTGGTCAACGTTATTGCCAATATTCTGGAAGGCGTTCCGGGCTTCATCTATGCTCCGCTGGCTTATATTCTTTATCTGCCACTGTCGTTCCTGGTACCTTCGACTTCCGGACTGTCAGGACTGTCTATGCCGATCATGGGTCCTGTCACATCACAGCTGGGCTTCTCTGTAGAAGTTCTGATTCTGATCTTCTCTGCCGCCAACGGTCTGATTAACCTGTTCGCTCCGACTGCCGGAGCACTGATGGGCGGTCTACAGACGGCTAAGATCGAGTATCCGACATACATGAAGTTCGCTTTGAAGCCGATCATTGTCATCGGTATTGCAAACATCATTATTGTCACAATCGCAATGATGATCCTATAAAAAATCATTGTATATTTCATAACTTATTCCCGAACTGTTCGGGCAGAAATGTCCGGATCCCTGAAACGCCTCGTTCTTTCTGAATGAGGCGTTTCAGGTTATAATAGTGAGGTATGAAAAACAGAGAACTGCAGGAGATCCAGGAACAGTACTGTTCCAGTTATGATAAAAGGAAGCTTTGCAGCTATGATGTGGAATACATCGACAGTCCAACCAAACCACTGATCCATCAGTCATCCCGGTTCTGGTTTTTTCTTTCGGGCAAGGCAACCATGGTCATCAACGGCTATCAGTATCCAATCAAACAGAACTCATTTGTCGCCATCCTGCCTTGGGATACGACGATCATTACTAACGTAAAGGAACCGCTGCATTTTATTAAGATCGTATACAACAACGAATTCCTTTCCGATATCCGCTACAACTACAATACCTCCGGTGAATTTCAGAGTCTGATCAATCCGGTCGCAGAATGTCCGGTCGCTCAGCTTAACAAGGAAGAAGTCAGCAATATTACTTCAATCATGAACGAAATCAAGACGGAAGTGGGAACGGAATCTCTTTATGATGTACCGAAAGAAAGAATTTTGAGCGATATCTATATTTCCAATAAACTCATTGAACTGCTGATTACCTATGTCAGGATCATATCCAAATCTGATATGAAGAGGATAGACGGGAAGTCCATTAAGCTCGATGACAGGCCGGCTGTCTTCAAGTACATTTATTCACACATCTCTCAGAACCTGACTCTGAAAATCCTGTCGGAGATTTTCTACATGTCGGAATCATCCATATCCAAATACATTACCGATGTGACCGGCATGTCTTTTACCGATCTGATCAACGAGATGCGTATCACCAAGACCGTAGATCTATTGACTTATACCGACTTGTCGCTCAATGATATTGCCGGATTTGTCGGTTTTGCGGACGCATCCCATCTGATTAAGGTGTTCACCCCAAGAATGAATCTGTCTCCTGCCCAGTACAGAGATATCTATAAGGCAAAGGAGCATATCTTTAAAGAGAAAGACAAGTCGATCGGTTTCGAGATCCTTTCCTACATCAACAATCACTACACGGAAGACATCAGGATAATTGATGTCGCGAATCAGTTCAACATCAGCTACATCGACGTCAACAGATCGCTGCTGTATCTGGTAGAAAAGAACTTCGAAGATTTTCTTCACTACTTAAGAATCAACAAGGCCTGTGAACTGCTTCTGACGGGGAATGATGCGATCATTGAAGTGGCTACTGCTGTGGGCTACAACAACATCAAGACATTTACACGCAATTTCATCCGTTTGAAGAACATGACACCGGGATATTTTAGAAAGAACATCAGTCTGCAGAAAGAAAGCGAAAGCGAAGCAACTGAACAGGTTATAAGATGAGGGACAGATGCATACGCGAGCTTGGTGAAAAACTGCACAATAATCCGGAATGCTCAGGGAAAGAACATAAGACAAATGAACTGATCAAGGATTTCATGAATCGTAATACTTCCATGACTTATCATGAATTGCCGGGAGGTTTTTATTATGAGCACCGGGGCAACGATTCACCCGGAAGCATCGTTTTAAGAGCCGATTATGATGCGGTAACAGTAGATGAAGGAAAAGCGCTGCATCTGTGCGGTCATGACGGCCATAGCGCAAGTCTATGTCAATGTGCATTAAGAATAGAGAAGGAAGGTGTAAACAATAACGTTAAACTATTGTTTCAGTCATCTGAAGAGAATGGACAGGGAGCTAAGAACTGCCTTGAAGCTTTAGATGAAGATGACATCATATATGGTCATCACAACCTTCCGGGTTTTCCTTTCGGGAAAGTGTTTACTTCCATGAATACTTTTGCCTGTACGTCATGCGGGCTGATTCTTGAACTGAAAGGAAAAAGTTCCCATGCTGCATATCCCGAACTAGGTGTCAGTCCAAGCCTGGCGGTTTCCGATATCCTGCAGCTATGCGAAAGATACAAAACCCTGGATCAGATGATTACCGTTATCGGCATCAGAATGGGAGAAGAAACATTCGGTGTCATGGCTCATGAAGCTAAGATCTATCTGACATTAAGAAGCAAGACAGATGAAAAACTCCTATTGCTTAAGAAAGAGATCATTGACCATATCGACAATGGAAAAGGAAATCTTGAATTCACTTATCATGAAGTCGACTATTTTCCTGCGACCGTAAATCATCCTGAACAGGCTGGAACAGTATTAAAAAAGCTCAACGGCGAACTTCTGAAAGACCCGATGCGCTGGAGCGAAGACTTTGCCTATTATCTGAAAGATCACAAGGGAGCGTTCTTTGGGATTGGCGCAGGAATCGATTATCCTGGGCTTCACACAAGTGAATACTGTTATCCTGTTGAACTGATTGATATCACTGCCGAATGTTTCTATAATTTAGTTAAATGAACTACAGAATCGCCGAAATAAACGAACTAGAAAGACTTTACGAGTTCTATAACGAGATTATCGATCATCAGAAATATGATGTTTATGGTGCTTCCTGGACAAAGGACGTCTATCCTTCAAAGGAAGACTTAAGGAAACATCTGGAAGATGATCTGTTTTATGTGATGGAAGAAGAGGGGAAATATGCCGGAGCAGGATGTATCTCTATGCATGAAGATGAAAACTATCTGAATGCTCCATGGAGTCTGAAACTGAAAGAAGACCAGATTGCCGTTCTGCATCTGCTGGCGATACACCCCGACTATAGAGGAAAAGGTCTTTCCAAGATGCTGTTGAAGCATATCATCGATGATACGGCAGGAATAGTGAAAGCCATTCATCTGGATGTGATCGGTGGAAACGATCTGGCGGTCAGGATGTATGAAAAAGTCGGTTTCCACTCCATAGGACTCTATGAAGTCTACTATGAAGATACCGGAAATGTGATGGTCAATCTAATGGAATACAACTATTAAAAAAAACTGTAGATGATTCTACAGTTTTTCTTTCTTGTTGTTGATATCCAGAATTCTGATCTGATTCTCTCCGCCAAGATTCTGGGTAATCAGATATTTCAGTTCGTTAAGAGCTGCCAGGAATTCCTCGGTTCTGCTTTGATCTACCAGTTCAATGATCATGAAAGCGTTCTTCGTATTTTCTGTCAGCATCGTTCTGACACCTTCACGCCAGTTCCAGCATCTGCAGATCGCACCCTTATCGTCCTTGTAGCAGATTTCTCCAGGAAGCGGTGATTCGTTCTCGTCCTCTCCGCCGTAGGTAATGAATTCTTCGTTACCGATTGCCTTTGTCAGACAGATATTTCCTACGAACTTATCGATGTCTTCACCGCCGCAAGGAAGGGCATATTTCAGCGATACGGAGTTGTAGATGTCAACTAAAGGATTGATATTGCCGATCTGATTTCCCTTATATACACGCTTTAAAAGGGCTTCTATGGAAGATCTTGCACCTTTCTTGGTCTTGAACTTGGAGAATGCGTCACGCCATACAGCGATGACTCTGTTCTTGGACAGTTCAGAATCAGGAAGATACTTCATGCATTCCTTTTCGCCGTCTCTCAACAGTCCGGAATACTGCTGCTCATCTTTAACGGTATTATCGATACCTTTACAGATTATGATACCGATCTTGGCATCCGGGAAGAGTTCCCAGAAATCATCCTTTACAACGAACTTCAGTGATCCGTCATCTTCTTCCGGTTCTTCAATTACCGGAACATCCTTTACCGTTTCAGCCTTGATTTCTTTTACTGTTTCCTTTGTTTCTTCCTTAACCATTGTTTCCGGAGCACTGACGCCTAAAAGATATAAGGCATTCTTTAACGTGATCCTGGTCGCATCGGCAAGCGCGAGACGTTCATTGGTCAGTTCAGGATTGGATGGATCATTGATCTTGCAGGCACCGTAGAAGGAATGGAAATAGGTAGCCAGTTTCTGAATGTAGTTACAGATCTTGTTCGGGCTTCTGGTCGCTGCTGCTTCGGCGACGACATCCGTGAAGGAATTGATGTGTTTGAGCAGATCGACTTCCTTGGGATGATTCAGCAGGGTATAGTTATCCTGTTTATGATAACCGTTTTGTGCCTGTCTTAAGACGGAACAGATACGGGCATAGGCGTATTGCGCATAGTAGACAGGATTGTCGTTGGTTTTCGTTCTGGCAAGCGTGAGATCGAAATCCAGATGCGTATCTAAAGCCTTAGACAGGAAGAAGTATCTTGCGGAATCGATACCGATATCGTCGATCAGCTCTCTTAAGGTGATCGCATTACCGGTACGTTTCGACATTTTGACTTCCTGGCCGTTTTCAACCATTCTGACCATCTGGCAAAGGTCTACCTGCAGGTTTTCACGCGGATAGCCCAAAGCTTCCATGGCTGCTTTCATACGGGGGATATAGCCGTGATGATCGGCACCCCAGATATTGACCAGCAGTTCATAGCCTCTTTCGTATTTGTAGATATGATTGGCGATATCCGGTGTCATGTAGGTGTAGTAGCCGTCGGATTTCTTTAGAACACGGTCCTTGTCGTCACCGTATTTGGTCGCTTCAAACCAGATGGCCCCGTCTTTTTCATACAGAAGACCCATGGACTGCATCTTTTCGACCGCTTTTTCAACCATTCCCTGATCTACGATCCACTGTTCCGAGATCCAGGAATCGAATTCACAGCCATAGTATTCCAGGTCTCTCTTGATTCTATCAAGTTCCTTGGCTCTTCCGACTTCCTTCAAGGCAAGCACAGCTTCCTCTTCCGGCATCTTCAGATACTTGTCACCTTCCTGTTCCTTGATTTCTTTAGCGATCTCAATGATATCCGGTCCGTGATATCCGTCTTCCGGCAAAGTGAAATCCAGACCAAACAGTTCCCTGTATCTGCCCAAAATGGATTTACCCAGATTCATCATCTGCGCACCGGCATCGTTGATGTAATACTCTCTGGTGGCCTGATATCCTGCAGCATTCATGATCCTGACGCAGGAATCGCCCCAGCATGCGCCACGCGCATGTCCGCAGTGCAGCGGCCCGGTAGGGTTGGCACTGACATATTCTTCCAGGACTTTCAGACCCTTTCCGGCATCGGAATGTCCGTAGTCGTCCCCTTTATCAATGACTGTATTGATAATGTCTGCCATGGCATCCTTCTTCAGCCAGAAGTTGATAAAACCCGGACCTGCGATATCGATACTCTGAATATCATCCAGCTGTTTCAGCAGTTCTTCTTTGATTTCCTGCGCGATTTCTTGAGGACGTCTTCTCAGGATCTTGGCTAGACGCATGGCGATATTCGTGGAATAGTCGCCGTTGCTGTTGTCTTTCGGAATCTCTACCATGATCATTCCGTTTTCAGGAGTAATGTCGTATTTTTCTTTTACGATCCTGGTGATCGCCTGTACCAGTTTTTCCTCAATATTCATATCTTTTCTCCTAATATCTTTATTATTCTAACATAAATACTATTTATCAGAACCGAAAGAGAAACAAAGCATAATGATTCAGGCAAATAAATAGTATAATTGCCGACAAAGAACACTCTAATACAGATTTTAGTAAAGTTCATAAGTGTGCATATATGCTATGGGTTGCCTCCTTGAAGGCTAAGAATTTCATTTTACCTATAGACACTGAAACTTATGATTCGATTGAGAAGAAGTTTAAAGATGCTGGATTCACAAATATTGAATACAGTATCAAAGAGGATTTGCCAAAAGACAAATCGGGGCACGTAGGAATAGTTGACAGAATTGAAATTAATGGCAATCCTAATCTGAATAAAATGGATTGGGTAGATAAGGATGCAGTTGTCACTTTATACTATCATGTTCTCGCACCAGAAAAGGAAGATACAAATACCGCAAATAATTCCACTACAGATAGCAACTCTGCTGATAGTTCATCAACATCAAGCACAGAACCTTCGTCATCTAGCTCTACTTCGGAAGCGGCAGCTATCTATACTTCTAATGATAAAAACCATTATAAGGATGGTGATTCTGGACAATATGCCTATAAAGCAAGTCATCAGAATTATGATATTTATTTGATTATTGATTTTGATGAAGGCTATGTTTATAGATTTCTAGATGGTGATGGAAACACCGATTGTGATAAAGTAGCTATAACATCTGGTAGTTTGAATGATGTGTTGATTATTACTTATCATGAAGGTGGGTCTTCGTGGCAAAATGGTCTTCATTTCAAATATAAGAATCAACCCGATCAATTAATTTTAGAAGATGATGATCATTTTGAGTATGATTTTACAGGTACAAGCTTAAAAACTGCTTTAAGCAAAAAAGCTTCAAAGAAAATCTATATCTATTAAGAATACAATCAAAAAACACATTAATGAAAAAGTAAAAATGCATCACTAAGTCCAAAAAACAATTGTGATGCATTTTTAGTTCAATAGGTCAGGAACCGGACCCTATTGATATGTTTTTTCAGCAATTCATATGGGTGTACCCTAATGACGCATCTTTAGGGTTGACCTGAACATCCATATGAACAGAAAACACGTCATAACAGGACCCTATTGAAGCATCTCTAAAACATGTGTGAACAATCCGCATCAAAAGGGAACCCTATTGATGTGTTTTGGTACGACAAGGGCATCTTCCTTTCCTTGTTAACCTGTATCAACAGAAGGTATAATGAAACCATAAAAGAGATCTTTTTTGGTGTATGTGAAGTAATACAAGACTGAGAGGTAGACCGGTATGAGAGACAGGATGAGAAAGATAATCATAACATTACTAGTCGTAATAGCCATGCTGATAGGCATCATGCCTTTTGAAAACAGAGAGATCAGGGCGGATGGAGATACCAAGTATATCGTTTTTGATGAAGATACCGTAGCAGGCATAGATACGGGAGTTTCACCCTATACTAATGACGGGATCACTTTATCCGGTTATGATTATGGGGATAACTCTGCCGGTACTGCCTCATTGTATGGTGGGGATCTTATTATATGCCATGGCGAGTTCACATTCTCGTCTTCAATCGGAAAGATCTCGAAGATCGTGATCTACACCAAAACAGATACAGGGCGTTTCCCGGATGGCTGGACCTGGAACGGAGAAACCCTTACATGGGAAGGCGATCCGTCGTATTCCGTAACTATTAAGAATGAATCAGAAGTTTTCGAAGCCAGATCTGAAATTCTCGAAATAACAGAAATGGTCTTCACAGTCATCGTTGAAGATGTCACAGATATCTCTCTCAGTGAAGAGTCTATTGAACTGCTGACGGACGAAACAAAGACACTGACTGTCATCTTCGAACCTTCGACTGCAACGGAAAAGGAAGTCGAATGGTTCTCCGGTGACCCAAGTACCGCAACAGTTGACGACAATGGCGTTGTTACGGCGGTTGGAGAGGGGATAACGACCATCTTCGCGACAGCCACAAACGGAACAGAGGACACATCGGATGACAAGCAAGCCGAGTGCTCGGTCATTGTAACATACAAAGAACCTGAAGCGATGTATCCTCTCTGGGTAGGAGGCAAGCAGGTCACCAGCAAAAACAGGGACGATATTCTTGGCGATGGCGGGAAAGCAAAATATGATCCTGAAACCGAGACTCTGACTCTTGATGGTGCGTACATCACCGGTTCCTATGAATTTCACTGTATTCTCGCTGGTTTCTCGAGTGGTACACTCACCATCTCCCTTACAGGAGACAACACTATCAAAAGCAAGAAAGCAGGTGTAGGTATATCAAGTGGAGGTATATATTCCTATACCAGGCCTGTTGTGATTACTGGAGATGGCAGTCTGACCATATTGGATTTTCATAACGGAATTATAAATTCTGTATCAGATATTACGATCAAGGATACGACCTTAACGTTTGAAAACTGCCTTTTTGGCATTTCTGGTATTGGCAAAACCGAAATTGACAACAGCACAGTCACTATTTTAGGCTGTGAAAATGAAGGCATTGAAAGTGGCGTCATAAAGATCAAGAACAGCAAAGTCTATGTGACCGCCAATGAGGTCGGCATCTACTCGTTTTCGGGCAAATTATCCATCAGCGGAGATAGCTATGTTTCAGCCGATACGACAAGCGGCGGTGCCGAGGCTTTAAAAACCGCCATGATTTCTATCGAACCATTCGAACTGGATGGTGTCGAGATCATCGAACCTGAAGAAGCTGGGATTAAGATTAAACCCATTGTTTATGGTCTGGATCTTTACGCTGTTGTAGATAAAAACGATAATATTGCTGCAAAAGTCGTCATCGATAAGACTTCTATCTCTGCGCCTGATCCCGATCCGACTCCTGCCACACCTTACAACATCCCCAAGACCGGTATCGAATAGTATCCGATAATATAATAAAGATTCATTGAAGAGATCCTGAAAAGGATCTTTTCTTTATCAGCAGTAAGCCTATTCATATAAACACGTCATAATTCAAAAAAGGACCTTGTGAACGAAGAACACTTCATATGACTCACATATCCCTGTGATCTGTTTTTCATTCAATAGGATATGCTTATGGATTCTTTTGTATCCAATAGGGTCCAGTTTATAAATCAATGAATCATTTTTCCTTCATCAAGTATCGATATCCATTATTTGAAGTACTTCAATAGACTCCGTTTCCATTCTGAAGGGTTTTCCTTCTACATGGGTGTACCCTAATGACACATTTGAGGATTTTGCAAAAAACCTTATTTATTGAGTTATTATTTTCAGAAAAGAACAAATAGTAATGAATGACAATAAGAATTCATAGGAGAAGGTGATGATATAATTAAAATATGAACTCAACCCAAATCGTTATTGTTTTTATAATAATAATATTTGCTGGGGCAATATCTGCCGCAGTGTGATGGCGGAATATATCTGCAAGCAGATGAGACCTGAGATCGATTGTGAATCGAGAGCTGTCTCGAATGATGCGACAGGCTGCGGCATCTATCCGGCTGCCAAACGCTGTCTGGACAGGCACGGAATCGCTTATCAGAAACATCGTGCCAGAAGGATCAGCCAGGCCGATTATGAGGCATTTGATGAGATCTACGTGATGGACGAGCTCAACATGCGCTATATCAAAAGGATCATCGATGATCATGATCGCAAGATACTGATGTTGTGTGATGATGAGATCGAAGATCCCTGGTATACAGACCGTTTTGATCTGGTTTATGATCAGATCCTGGAAGGGATCAGATCGTTATAGAAAAAAGGTTTCGTCGGAAACCTTTTATAATACGTTGTTGTCAATGTTTTCTAAGATCTCTTCTTCGGGGATGTCGTAGCTCTGATCATCCATCGCTTCTTTTTTCTCATTCTTGCCGATGAAGTATTCGGCAGCGACGATCGCTGTTCCAAGCGCGATCAGTATGAGACCGGCGCCGAATTCCACGACCGGTTTTGTTTTCTTCCAGAGTCTCTGAGCGTTATTGTTTATCGTTCTTTTCATATCTTCTTTTTCCTTTATTTGGACTTCATTGCCGCAATACAGGCAGGTCCATCTATCTTTTTCCTCACTGAAACCTTCCTGTTTGCTCAATTCAGCACCGCAGAAAGGGCATAAATACTGTTTTTTCACCTGATTTTCCATATCAAACACCTCTTGGAATCATTATAACAGACTTTTTATTCAAAAATAGTTGACGGTCATATGAACCTATGATATAATCAAATTACCATAAAGGAGGTAGAAAACAATGATGATGTTATTAATGATTTTGTTTATATACGCATTATTTATCATTTTTGCATTAATTATCGGTCTTTTCAGGATCTGTTTCTATCTCAGCCCATTAGGTTTACTGATGATGTTCCTGTTCAGACCAAGAAGAAGAATCAGAAGATTTTATTACTAAAGAAATAATTATTTAGGAGGAGACAAGCAATGAAATACTATCTGAAAGAAAACTTCCGTCTCCTCCATGCGGATGGTCAGTTATATAACGAAGCTGGAGAGGAAGTTTATACCTATAAGAACAAGAACGTGTTCTTCCCGAGGATCGATCTGTGCAAATACGGCATCAATATCGGTCATATCAAAGAACAGTTCAGATGGTTCCTGGATCATTTCGATATCGTTTACGGTGCTGAAACAGTAGGCACACTCGAAGAAAAGCTGCGTTTCCTGGGAAGCGAGATGTGGATCCATGAGCTCGGCTGGAGGATCGAGGGAGATATCTTCTCCATGAACTACGATATCTATAATGAAAACGATGAAGTGATCGCTGTCGTCGATCAGGAAATATTCAGGATGACACAGCGTTTCTACATCGATATCTATGATGAAGACAATGAAGAACTGATCGTCCTGCTGGTCCTGGCAGTCAATCAGTTCGACAAGAACAAAAAAGCGGCAGCAGCTGCTGCAGCAAGCGCACATTAAATAAAGGAGAGATTTATGCAGACAAAGATGATTCCCGGAACGAATATTGAATACGGCAGCAACGAAGATGCGTTTTCGGTCTTACGGCCGATGATCGAGATCACAGGCGGTTTCTCACTGAGCCAGATCTGCCGGATCACCGATCTACAGCCTTCCACGATACAGAACTGGGTCAAAAGAGGCTATGTGCCAAGACCCGAACACAAGAAGTATTATGAAAGACATCTGTCGAGGATCCTGCTGATCTCGGCGCTGAGAGAATGCATGAACATCGAAGACATCGGTGAATTGATGCATCTGATTAACGGTGATGCGGATGATGAATCCGATGATATCATCTCGGAAACAGCCCTCTATGATGATTTCTGCAAGGCCGTCAAGGGTCTTGAGGAATTCTCCCTGGATCATGAGACGATCGATGAGACGATCAATGCGATCCTGGAAAAAGAGGAAGAAAGCGTCAGGGAAAGACTCAGCATGGCTTTAAAGGTCATGGTATATGCCTATATTTCGGGAATCTGTCTGCAGCAGATCAATGACAATCTGCACAGACTGAGAGGTGAAGATAATGAAAAAACAGTTTAAGTTCGGACTGCTGCTGATGATCATCAGCATGGCGGTCCTGGTATTCCTGTGTCAGTATCTGCTGTTCATCCCGCTGAATTTCCATTCCGCGGCCTTCCTGTTTGAACTGCTGGTCCTGGCCGGGATCATATATCTGTTTCTGGCATTCAAGAAGATGACAGACAGAAAGAAGGGCCATAACGGGATCCTGATCTATTTCCCGCTGACTGTACTGGCTGCCTTCCTGATCGCCTGTCTGATCGGAACGCCTTATTCCGGCGGTTTGCATAACTACAAGAATCAGACAAAGATCACGGAAAGCGATTTCTCGATCATTCCGGAATTTGATTCCACACAGGTCCAGCTGGTCGACAAGAATACGGCCCAGCAGCTGGGTGACCGCGTATTCGGAACCCTGGGTTCCGATGAGGTATCACAGTATCAGATCGGCGAGGACTGGGTGCAGATCTCGCTCAACGGTTCCCTGTGCAGGGTCACTCCGATCGACTTCGGCGGACTGCTCAAGTATTTTGCGACGGGAACGACACCCGGCTATCTCATCGTCGACTGCAACAGCGGTGATGCGAAACTGGTGAGAAGCGAAGGCATGAAATATATGAAGAGTGCTTATTTCTCTCATAATCTCTACCGCCGTCTCTTCTTTGCGGATCCTACCGCCATGTACGGTGACGCCAAATTCGAACTGGATGATGCCGGCAAGCCCTACTGGGTCACTCCGGTCTATGAGGTCACGTGGGTCTCCAAGACCAGAGACATCAAAGGTGTCGCAGTGACCGATCCGGTCAACGGTAAGACGATCTATTACAATAAGGCCGATGCGCCGGCCTGGGTCGACAACATCTATCCGATCAGAGTGCTGTATACGCAGTTCAGACAGTCAAAGCGTTATGAAAACGGTCTGTTCAACTGGTCGAAGAAGGGCATCGTCGAATTCACTGATGATTACGCCTATGTGCAGTTTGACGATCATGTCCACATTTATACTGGCGTGACCAGCGTCGGCAAGGATGAATCCAATGTCGGTTTCGCCTATGTCGATCTCAGAGACGGCGAGATCACCTATATCAGAAGGGCCGGTGCGGAAGAGTATTCCGCCAGAAGCTCGGCGGAAGGTGCTGTCCAGCAGTATCACTACACGGCGATCTTCCCCAGCATGGTATCAGTCGCCGGGAAACCGACTTACTTCATGGGTCTTGTGGACGGGGCGAATCTGATCAAGAATTACGCCTTTGTCTCCTATGAGAACTATCAGAGCGTCGCGACCGGTGCGACCGTCAAGGAGGCTTATCAGAATTATCTGAAGCTCATCGGCGGCAACGAAGTCAAGGAAGATGACACCTATACGGAAAAGACGGTCACGGTGAAAGAAGTCCAACTGATCGTCAAAGACGGAAATACCATCGTCCTGATCCGGGATACAGGCGGTAATATCAGTTTCTACGATATGTCGGATTCTGATTTCCGGGCTTCCTTCCTCAGGGAAGGAGATATCCTGAAGGTCATGATGAACTCAGAAGGAAGGATCAGGGAATTTATCTCGATCACAGAAGCTGAGACCGAATAGTTTCAAAGGAGGAAACAGAATGATCCTGCTTATCATGCTGATGATCGTGATGTGTGCCGTAATTTATAAACGCAGCGGAAACCGTCCTTTCAAAAGAAGAATCTATGATTCTCCCAATAAGAACAATCTGTTTATGAGAGATAAAAGGGCGGATATGACCGTGGTGCCGCATTTCCCGGTACACGGCAACGTCAAGGGAAGAAATTAATCAAAGCAAGGCCTTCAATGAAGGCCTTTTGAATTATAATGGTCTTGATGGGTTTTCTGGATCTCTTATTCAACAGGAAAAGATATGAAGGCGGCATTGTCGATCTGAAAGAGCGATACAGCATCGATGAAAAGACGGCCTATGACGGCGTGCCGACCGTTTATTATGATATCCTGAAGCACGGGACTGATGAAAAGGTCGGAACGATCGATCTGCGGCTGACGGTCGCAGGGGACATGTATTACTACGGTCACATCGGCTACAATGTGCAGAGGATGCACAGAGGCAATCATTATGCCTATTATGCCTGCAAGGTCCTTTTCGACATCGCCAGGGATGAATTCGGAATGAAGGAACTGATCATCACCTGTTCTCCGGAAAACATCGCTTCCTATAAAACGCTGAAGAAACTGGGCGGGGAGCTGATCGAACTCAAGAAAGTGCCCAAAGGCCATCCGCTGTATACGATCGGTGAGACTTCTAAATACATTTTCCGTTACCGGATCAGTCTCTAGAAGTGTATAATGGGTCTTGTTTATGATTGATTTATTACTCTTAAGTGTGGCATTGGCGATGGATTCCATGGCGGTATCGATCGTCAACGGCATAAAATATAAGAATTACGGATACAGGGAAACGTTCATCGCTTCTTTTTCCTTCGGTTTCTTTCAGGGTTTCATGCCTCTGCTGGGTTATCTGATCTTCACGCCCTTTCTGCCTTATATTGAAAAATACGACCACTGGGTCGTACTTCTGGCGCTGGGTGCGATCGGCATCAATATGATCCGGGAATCCTTTGAAAAGGAAGAGATCAGGGAGAAGTCATCACAGTTCACCTATAAGATCTTGTTTGCGGAATCGATCGCAACGGCGATCGATGCCCTCAGTTCAGGCATCGTGCTGCCGGAGTTTCCGGTATCGCCCTATGTATCCTGTTTCGTGATCTTTCTGATCACTTTCCTGATTTGCATGATCGCCCACCGTCTGGGAAAAAGGATCGCCCTGATCCTGAAAGACAAAGCGACGCTCTGCGGCGGCATCATCCTGATCCTGCTGGGTGTCAAGACGGTGCTGGAACATCTGGATATACTTTAGAAAAGAAAAAAGGAACTGGGTTCCTTTTTTACTTTGTGAAATTGTAGGTGATCGTTCCGCTGACGGTGTTGACTTTCAGGTAGGAATGTCTCTTTCCTTCTGTCGAGATGTCTTTGAGCACTTTTGAGATCTTGACATTGTAGTCGTCTTTCGGACCGTCGATCAGGATCTCGGCATCACCGGACACGGTATCGATCTCGATCTTTTCACAGCGAATGCCGTCGATCTCCAGATCACCGCTGACGCTTTCAACATCGAATTTTTCATCGACGATCAGATCATGTACCTCGATATTTCCGCTGACACTGTCCACAGAACAGTCATCGAAGTTGCAGCCGTTGAGTTCCAGATCGCCGCTGACAGTTTCCATTTTGAGATCGCCGATCCCGATATCGGTGAAGCGGGTCTCACCTGAAACGGTCTCCATCTTGAGATCCAGACGGGCATTTCTGGGAAGGAAAACCTCAGCTCTGTATCTTCCGGCCATGTTGTTTTTGTCACTGTCGGAGAACAATCTTGTCAAAGAAGAGAAGAGGGCGGTGATGCCTTTGAAGGCATATTCCTGCTCGATCTTCAGCCTGCCGTTGTCGCATTCGACATTCAGTGTCGTGTATTTGTCATCGTTGAATACCACCGTGACTTCATCGACGTCGTCTTCATGGAAGCAGAAATCGTAGGTCACATTTTCGATCTTGATGGATCTGACATCCGCAAAGGAATATCTCTTGCTGGTATCTTCTTTTTCTGTTTCGGCACTTTCTTCTTTTTCCTCAGCTCCGTAAAGTGAGTTGATCACATCACAGGGCTCACCGAGTGATGAAAGGATGCTGTCGATCTCTTCTCCTGATTCCTCACGGTCGGTGATCATTTCTTCGAAGTATTGCAAGATATCGTCTTTTTCAGCGATATTTCTTTTTTCAAGTTCTCTTTTCAGTTCTTCCAGATAAATGTCCAGTTTCATTTTTTAACCTCCCCGGCAATATACTCGTATATCTGCATCAGTTCCTTGAAATCAAGCAGATAGTCTTTGATCTTGTCTCTTCCTGTTTCGGTGATGGAATAGAATTTTCTCAGTCTGCCGTTGTGCTCCACCGAATAGGAGGTCAGGCAGCCGGCACTTTCCAGTCTTCGCAGGATCGGATACAGTGTGGATTCGGAGATCTCCAGTACACCGTCGAGCGACTGGATGATCTTGTATCCGTAGGAATCTTCGTTCAGCAGCGAAGCCAGGACACAGACATCAAGTGATCCTCTTTTTAGTTGAATATCCATAAATGCCTCCTTACGTATATTACTATACATCACATAGTATGAATTGTAAAGTGTTTTTTGATAAATAAAAAGGACTTTCTGCAAAGTCCCCGAGATTGATTATCCCAATACTTTTCCTTCGTATTCGATCTGATAGGAAGGAGGGCTGTCCAGTTTCTTTCTGATGAAAGGTCTCAGGATGATGAAACAGACGATCAGGCCCAGTGCGATCTTCGAGATACGGCGGTACAGTGTCCAGTCTTGCCAGAAATGAGGCACGATCATATCGCATGCACTCATGAAGATGCTTCCGCACAGTACTGACAGGAATAACTTCTTGGAGAAGATCTTCGACCAGGGGATGTCCGGGAAGAGGATCTTGATACATAAGCCGATGATACCGAATAAAAGCAATGTCTGCAATGCGAATCCCAGAACAAGATGGGCGATCGGTGCGATCAGAGCGCCGTAGGCAAGTTCGGCTGCCCATAACAGAACAGTGCCGACAGACCAGAAGGGGACAAACAGGACGGCCCTGATCTTGACAGGAACTTTATAGACCAGGCCGCGCAGATGATTTCTGATGCTTTCTTTCTGTGTTGCCTGCTGCAGTTCATCCATGGAACGCTCAGAGATGTTTTCGATGGCCTGTCTGTCATCTCTGGATTCTTCTTTCAGAAGATCTTTGGAGGAATCGAAGATCCCGCCCAGAAGGACGGAGATCGATGCCAGTCCCGCCATGATGGAGATAGTGATCTTTCTGCGTATCTTGTTTTCATCCCGCGTTTTATTTTCATCCATGGCTCTATTATAATAAAAAAGGAAAGAAAGAAAAATGAGCGAGATCCTTAAGAATATGAACGAGGTGCTGCAGAGCCTCTATGACGGTGAGATCCTGACGATTGACGGCAAGGATCGTTTTCTGATGAAAGATGAAAAGATATTCTGTTACAAGGACGGGACACGTTTTTCACTGAACATCAAGGATTTCTCTGAACTGTATGAAAAAAACAGATTCCTCATCTATGAAGAATCTGTCGAGATCGATGAAACAAAGGATGAAGCCTACTATCGCTACTACCGGAAGTAGGTTTTTTTATTTGTGTTTGAATCTCATTCCCAGCACAGCACCGGAAAGACCGCCGATGATGTGGGTGATCTGTGAGACGTTGTCGGCAGAGACGATGCCGTCGTAGATCTCACCGCCCAGCCACAAGGCCGCGACCAGGATCAGGGTGATCGGAATGCCTTTTTCCTTGCCGGTGATAGAAGCCAGCAGGATGAAGGCAAAGACGACACCGCTGGCACCCAATAACATCACATGGGGCTGCAGGATATTGTGGACGATGCCGGTCACGACTGCCGTGATCAGGATGACGATGGTCAGCCGGTCATGATACTTTTCTTCCAGGATCGGTCCCAGAAGAAGGATGTATAACATATTGCTGGTGAGGTGTGCCATACCGCCGTGTCCGAAGACGTGACAGATCAGTCTGACATAGGTCATCGGTGAAAGCCAGGAGCTGCCGTAGGTTGAAAAGACCAGAACGGTGGACCTGCCGCCTGTCAGATAATCCGCTGCGAGTGCACCGATGCAGATCAGGACAAAAGTCAGTGTGATCGGGGCATTCAGATAGATAAAGAATTTCTTTCCCTTCATGCCTCTATTATTGCACAAAACGCAAAATCGGAATTAAAATTAAGTCATGGATAAGATCAAAACATCACTGGTATTGGAAGGCGGAGGCATGAGAGGTGCATATACCGCCGGGGCTCTGACTTGGCTGATCGATCAGGGCATTTCTTTTGATTCCTCTTACGGCATATCGACCGGTGCGCTGTATCTGACGAACTTTCTGATGAAAAACAAGGAGAATCTGAAGGATTTCTCCGTATACGGAATCACCGACAAGCGTATCGTGGGCCCCAAGGCCATCCTTCACTGCGGAAAGCTCGTCGATTATGATTTTCTCTTTGATCAGATCCTGACTGTTGAGAAGCATTTTGACATCTCACCGTTAAAAGACTGCAAAGAGTCAGGCTATATCGGTGTCTATGACCTGGGGGTAGGAGAGACTTATTATCTTTCCACCAGGGATATATCCATGAAGCAGCTGGAAGCTTCCACGTCGCTGCCGATCCTTGGCGTTATCGTCAACGTGGAGGGAAAGCAGCTGATGGACGGCGGCATCACCGACATGATCCCGATCAGGCAGGCTGAAAAGGACGGCTGCAACCGCCATCTGATTATCACGACCAAGCCTTATGATTATGTGCGCAAGCCCGCAAATCCATTTGTCGTCTGGCTGATGAAGACGATGTATCCGCAGTGCGACAATATTTCAAAGGATTACAGTATCAGACACCTCAATTATGTCGATCAGATCTCTTTCATCAGGGATCTGGAAGAAAAGAATGAAGCTGTCTATGTCTATCCTTCCCATACTTCCAATGTCACCAGACTTGGCGGAACGACCGAAGAACTCAATGATCTGTTTGATCTCGGCTACAGCGATATGGAAGCCAGAAAAGAGAAGATCTTTGCCCTGTTAGGCATGAAATGACCAGAAAGATAATCTCTCTGTTTTTGATACTTTGTCTCTGGGGCTGTCAGAAGCAGATCCCGGAAGAGACAGTCTGTGAAGAAGAATACATCGATCCTTTGAAGGATGTTTTTATTTTTGATGAGCTGGATGATTCTCTGAAAGAGAAGATCAAAAAGGCCAATTGCAATAATGACTATAAGAATTATCAGTTTGAGATGCTGGGAAAGGGTCTGCCTGATCAGGTACTCACTGATATCATTGGGAACGAAGTCGATCTGAAATCAAAGGACCGTTTCTATCTGGAAGTCGTATCCGTTGAATGTTCCCATTGCCGGAAACAGCTGGGTGTGATCGCCGATCTTGTGAAAGACAGTGACATTCCTTTTATTCAGTATTTCAATGTCGGAAACAAAGAAGAGATCCTGGATCTCTATGCGGATCAGAACATTGAGATCCCGGAAAAACTGACCGTGATTTCTGAAGAAGAATCGATGAAGGATTATGTGAAGAATGAACTCGGTCTGAGACAGTATCCGACACTGATCGCCTTTGATAAAGGAAAGGCCGTTTTTACTGTGACCGGTGAGATCGACGAAGAGAGTTTTGAAGCGATCGAAGAGATTTCCTATAAAGATCCTCTGGATATGGATCTGATACAGGAGAAGAGAAAGCTCAACCGCAGTGTCGAAGATCTGATCGGCGACCTGAGTGAAGAGAACATCGCAAAACTGGAAGCACTCGATCACGACGATTACAGCAGAGAACTGACTTATCAGCTGATGGGGAAGAAGCTGGATTTTAATGAGATCTCCAACCGCAAAAGTGAGGTCTATATCAATCAGATCGATGATTTCTCAGTCTATGAAGATAAGAAACTGGTACTGATCTACACCTATTTAAGGGACAACAGCGAAGCGGAAAAAGAGAAGGTGAAGTTCATCAATGAACTGATCAGCGGAAATGACGATGTTGAGTTCATCGTCGTCCTGATCGAGGGGATGGAGTCTTCTTCGGCCGCTTTGAAAAACATGGATATCGGCTTTGGCTGTCCGGTGGTTTCGGTATTAGGCAGGATGCCGGATGATTTTTTCCGTTTCGGACTGATCGCCTATCCTACGGCAGTCTTTGTCGATAAAGGCACGTTTACCGGTGCTTATTCGGATATCGAAAGCAAAGAAAAACTCGCCGAAGCGATCGATCTGTTTTTATCGGATGAGAGTATCGCATATAAGCGGAACAATTAAAGATCGAAAGGATATCCTGAGGGTTGACTTTCAAAGCTGAGGAGCTGCTTGGAGACGGGATGTTCGAATATGATGCGGCGTGACCAGAGGGCGATCTGCTGCCCTTTTTTTGCGTTTGGATTGTAGCGCTGGTCGCCCCATAAAGGGTGATTGCGTGATGAAAACTGTACCCTGATCTGATGGGAGCGTCCGGTCAGCAGGTCGACAGCGACCAGAGCCAGATCGTCTTTTCTTTTCAGGACTTCATAATCCAGGATCGCTTTCTTTCCCTTGGGATCGACCCTGACGGTATTCGTCTTTTCATCTTTCAGAAGAAAGTCTTCAAAATGTCCGCTGTCTTTTAAACCGTTGTCTTCAACGACCGCCAGATACTGTTTTCTGAAGGTATGGTCCTGTATCTGTCTGCTGAGTCTGCCGGCAGCTTTGGAAGTCCTGGCAAAGACGCAGACACCGCCGACAGGCCGGTCAAGACGATGGACCAGTCCCAGATAGACATCTCCGGGTTTGCTGTATTTTTCCTTGATGTAGGCTTTGGCCATGGTTAAAAGATCTTCATCTTTCGATGCGTCTTCCTGCATGGGGATATTTACCGGTTTTTCGATCACCAGCAGGTGATTGTCTTCATAGATGACTTTCAACGTTTCCACCTGGCTGTCTGCCCGCAGGGCAGGATATATTCGCTGTCTTTGACTCGGATACCGATCTCATCGGCGATGACCGTTCCCGGAAAGCCGTATCGTCTGACATAGCTGTTCAATGTGTTGTACATGACGGTGGGAGAATAGCCGGTCGTATAGGTGTTGATGATGAAGAATGATGCATCTTCGCTGAGCAGCTGCATGCAGCTGTCGATCAGGGGGTTGATCTTGTCTTCAAAACGGAAAAGCTCATTGTCCGGCCCTCTGCCGTAGGAAGGGGGATCCATGATGATGCCGTCGTATTTCCTGCCTCTTCTGATCTCCCTGGCTGTGAATTTGAGGGCATCATCGACGATGAAGCGGATCGTTTTATTCTCAAGACGGGAGAGTCTCATGTTTTCCTTGGCCCATTCGTTGATGCCTTTGGAGGCGTCGAGGTGGACGACCTCTTTTGCACCGGCAGCAGCGGCTGCCATGGTGGCGGCTCCGGTATAGGCGAAGAGATTGAGGATGCGGGCATCTTTCTTTTCTGATACGTTTTCAAAGATGAAGTCCCAGTTGGCGCACTGTTCGGGGAACAGTCCGGTGTGTTTGAATCCGGTCGGAGAGACCTTGAAAGTCAGATCCCTGTATGTGACGTTCCAGGATTCGGGAAGTTTGTTCTGATACTCCCAATGACCGCCTCCGGAAGAGGAGCGGTGGTAGAGAGCATCGGCTGTTTCCCAGAGTTCCGGCTTTGTCTTGGGCCACAGAGCCATCGGGTCAGGTCTTCTTAAAACGATGCCTTTCCAGCTTTCCAGCTTCTCTTTGTCACCGGCGTCAAGCAGGGTGTAATCTTTGAAATTTTCGCTTGTAATCATACCTAAATTTTACCATCGTTTGTAGTAAAATGATGATGTGAATATTTACGGTGAGATCGAGCATTATCAGCCATACAATATACAGGAAGAAAAGGACAGAAGGATCATTCTGGAATTTCTGGACCGCTATGAGGATGCCTTTGAAAGAAGCAACGAACTGGCTCACATGACGGCTTCCGCCTGGGTCGTGAATCATGAGAAAAACAAGGTCCTGATGGCGTATCACCGGATCTATGATTCCTGGGCATGGCTGGGCGGTCACTGTGACGGCAACAGGGACTGTCTGGCGGTGGCGATGAAGGAAGTGAAGGAAGAAGCCGGTGTGAAAACAGTCAGACCGGTCAGTGATCAGATCTTTTCACTGGAAGTCCTGAGTGTCGATTCCCACTATAAAAGAGGCAATTATGTGCCGACCCATCTGCATCTGAATGTGACTTATCTGCTGGAAGCGGATGAGAATGAGAAGCTGCAGGTCAAGGAGGATGAAAACAGCAATGTCGCCTGGTTCGGTCTGGATGAGGCAGTGGAAAGATCGAATGAGAAATGGTTCAGAGAGAATATCTATACGAAGCTGAATAAAAAGTTGAGGGAGATTTATTATGAAAACGATTAAGCGCATTGTTTTTACGGGCGGTCCGTGTTCGGGCAAGACGACGTTCACTTCCCGTGCTCAGGAAGTCTTTGCGGAACGCGGCTACCGGGTCATCATCGACCATGAGTCGGCGACCGATCTGATCACCGGCGGCATTTCTCCCGCAACGATGGGCATGTACGAGTTCCAGAAGTACTGTGTCGCCCTGCAGCTGAAGAAGGAAGAACTGTGCTACCAGGCGGCGAAGGAGATCGCCGGTGACAAGGTACTGATCTTCATCGACAGAGGCATCTATGACGATATGGCCTACGTCGGCAAGGAAGATTTCATCGAGATCCTCAAGGGTTTCGGCATGACATTGGATGATATCAATCCCCGCTATGACATGGTCGTCCATCTGGTGACGGCTGCCAAGGGCAAGGAAGAGGCTTATACCTACGCCAACAATGCCGCCCGCTATGAGACGATCGAAGAGGCCAGAGCCATGGATGACATGGCACTCATGTCATGGGAGACCCATCCCAACAGGGTCATCATCGGCAATGAGAATGAATTCGAGGTCAAGATGGTCAAGGCCATCCAGTCGGTCTTCGAGTATCTGGGAGAAGGCACACCGGTCGAGAAGTTCAACAAGTATCTGATTGAAGTCGATGACGGTCTTCTGGAGAAGATCAGGAACGAGGCCAACTATTCGACCAGTCACATCGTCCAGCACTATCTCCTGTCGGAAAACGGCTATGAGCGCCGTATCCGCAGCAGACAGAGAGGCGAGGATGTCATGTATTCCTATTCCGAGGCCAATTATCTTTCGACCAATGAACGTATCAAGGTCGACAAGATCCTGACGGAAAGACAGTACAAGGATTACTTCCATGAGGTGGATCCCGAACTCAATGTCATCGACAAGATGCGTTATTCCTTCATCTGCGATGATATCTTCTTCAAGCTCGATGTCTTTGATTTCGATCACAGCAAGGGCATCCTTTCGATCGATCAGCCCACTGACGGCAGGGAGGTGAAGATCCCTGAATACATCACGGTCATCAAGGATGTGACCGGTGATATGAACTACAAGAACTACTATCTGGCAAAATCACAGAAATATTAGGAATGGTCAAGTTTTCACAGCTGAATGAAAATCAGAAGCAGGCGGTCATCGACCAGTCTGATCATATACGTATCATCGCGGGTGCCGGTTCCGGTAAGACCCGCGTTTTGACGATGCGCATCGCCTATCTGATTGAAAAGATGGATGTGAAACCGTATCATATCCTGGCCATCACGTTCACCAACAAGGCGGCCAGGGAAATGAAGAACAGGATCAACGATATGCTCAAGGATGCCGGCAGCGGCTGCTGGATCTCCACGATCCACTCTTTATGCATGCGCATTTTATCGGAGGATATCTCCGCTCTCAATTATCCCAAGAACTTCACGGTCGTGGATGCGGATGATCAGCGGCAGATCCTCAAGGAAGCCTATAAGGAGATCGGCATCGACAAGAAGGAATATCCCTATGGCAATGTCCTGGACTATATCGTCAACAACAAGTACATGTCTGTCTCTCCCGAGAAGGCGATGGAATATACCTACGGCGAGGAGCGTCTCATCAAGAAGGCCAAGGTCTACGAATACTATGACAGAAGACTGAAACAGCTTTACGCTCTGGATTTCGATGATCTGATCTTATTTACGACGAGGCTGTTTGAGCTGTTCCCGGCAATCCTGGAGAAGTGGTCGAAGAAGTTCCACTACATCCATGTGGATGAGTTTCAGGATGTCGACAAGGAACAGTACAAACTGATCAGGTATCTGAGCAGGGTCCATGACCACGTCTATGTCGTGGGCGATCCCGACCAGACGATCTTCACCTGGAGAGGTGCCGATGTCAACATCATCGTCAATTTCGACAAGGATTTCCCCAACACGAAGACGATCGTACTGAATCAGAACTATCGTTCGACCAACAACATCCTTTCCGGAGCCAACTCCGTCATCAAAAACAACAAGGCGCGTGTTGAAAAGGAACTTTTCTCGAAAAACGGCGACGGCAGCAGGATCATTCACAAGACCTGCATGTCGGAACAGGCGGAGGCCAATTATGTCGTCAATCAGATCATGAAGCTGCATGACGACGGCTGCAACTATTCGGAAATGGCCGTATTATACCGCGCCAACTATCTTTCAAGAGAAGTGGAAAAGGTCCTGATCGAAAACAGGGTGGCCTACGTGATCTACGGCGGGCTGCGTTTCTATGAGCGCATGGAAGTCAAGGATATCCTTTCCTATCTCAGGATGATCACCAGGGCCGATGATCTGGCTTTCATCCGCATCATCAATACACCGCGAAGGGGCATCGGTCAAAAGACACTGGATGCGATCTCGGAAATGGCGAAGGAACAGGGTCTCAGCATGTACGAAGTCGTCAAGCAGGGCCTCTACCCAAAAAACAGGGATACCTTCGATCATTTCGTGCACATGGTGGAGAAGTGGCGAGAGGATCTGAACAACGGTGATCTGGAACTGCTGCTTCAGGAAGTGCTGGATGATTCGGGTTATCGCACGATGCTGGAGAAGGACAATGAGACCGAGCGTCTGGAAAACGTCAAGTCACTGCTCGATGATATCCGGGATTTTTCCCGGGATTATCCCGATTCTTCGCTGGATGAATATCTGCAGATGATCTCTTTATATACCGACCGGGCTTCGGAAGAGAGCGAGGATGCGGTCTCTTTGTGCACCATCCATTCCGCAAAGGGACTGGAGTTTGAGTGTGTCTTCGTGATCGGTCTTTCGGAAGGGATCTTTCCTTCGGAGAGGACCCTGGCGGAAGGACCCAAGGGTCTTGAGGAAGAAAGAAGACTGGCCTATGTCGCCTACACCAGAGCCAAGAAGCTGCTCTATCTTTGCGAATCCAACAGTTTCTCCTATGTCATCCAGTCTTCCAAACTGCCTTCGCGTTTCATCAAGGAGATCGATGAGGCTTATATCGAACATGTGGATGAAAAACCCACAGCCTTCAAATCGTCTGTCTTTGATGAGGATATTATCATTCAGGACAAGAAGAAGGAAAAGCCCAAGGATGAGATGTACCGCAACGGCGATACGGTGATCCACAAGATCTACGGGGAAGGAGTGGTCATCGGCATCGACAGCGGTGTTTTGCAGATCGCGTTCGCATTCCCGCACGGCGTAAAGAAAATACTTGCGGGACATCCTTCGATCCGCAAGAAGGGAAAAGAGGATTTCAGTTAAATAAAAAGCAGCTAGGCTGCTTTTTCTGTTTTCATTTCTTCCAGTTTGACGATGCCGTCGAGATTGGACAGCCTGTATGCCTTGGAGTCATGAGTATAGAAGTCGATCAGGACATCTGCCTCATGGGAATAGAATTCCAGGACTTCTTTGAGATACCCGGAGACATTGGCGTAATTAAATAAAGAGAACAGTTCAAAGACGGTTACGAATCTTTCCCTGTCGGTATGAGTGCCGTCAAAGTCATAGAAGACAGTGTCCCTGATGTCCTTGAAATAGTCGTTCATCTCTTGATTTGTAAAAAGATATCTGATGAAACCGTAGTTGTCTTCCCTGCTTAAGGAGACGACTGAAACCTTGACGTAGACGGTCACATCCAAAGGAAGCATGGCCATATCCATGTCACTGGGAGAGAAGTCCAGCATTTTCCTCAAGGGCATATTTTCGCTCAGCATTCCGATCATATATCCATTATAATAGATTTATGCGCATGAGGAAAAAGAAGTGGGTCCCCGCTTTTCTGGAAAACGAAACAGAATATCTCATTTCCGATCTGAAAGATTTTAATGATGAGCGTCCCTTGTATATCGAGATCGGTATGGGCATGGGCGATTTCATCACCGAAAGTGCCAGGATGCATCCGGATATCTTTTATGTCGGACTGGAGAGGGAAGAGACCTGTGTCGCCAGGGCGATCAGAAAAGCCCGTGAGGCCAGAGTCGATAACTTCCGGGTCATTCTGGATGATGCGGGAAAGATCGAAGAACTCTGCAATGAAAACAGCGTCGATCTGATCTACCTGCATTTTTCCGATCCCTGGCCGAAGAAGAGGAATCACAAGAGACGTCTGACTTATCCTCCTTTTCTCAAGCAGTATGAAAAGATCCTGAAAGATGAGGGCATCCTGATCCTGAAAAGCGACAATCAGGATTTCTTCAACGATTCCCTGACGTATTTTGAGGGTTCCGCTTTCAGACTGCTGGAAACGGACTATGATTATTACCGGGAAGGCGAGCCGATGACGGCTTATCAGACCAAGTTCCGCGAGGAAGGCAAAGCGATCTGCTATGCGAAATATCAGATCCATAAGGTATAATAAAAGGGTATGAAAGTGCTTAGGAAGATGATCACGCTCGTGCTGGTCCTGCTGCTTTGCGGCTGTACGAGCGCAAAACAATATACAGCTTATACGATCTATCCGATCGGCTATCTTTTAAGCAGGATCGGCGGCAACCGCATCCAGCCGATCACCATTCAAAACAGGACGCTGGTGCAGTGTGCCAATCTGGTCGACAACTATGAGGAGATCCTTTCGGATTCTTCGGTTCTTTTCCATATCGGCAATCTGGAGCCTTACATGGATCTTTATGACGATGAGATCAAGGCGCTGGGCATCGATCTGGCAGCCGGTGATCTTTCCGTTCTGAACTGTCTGTACGAATACAAGCGCTATACACCGGTCATCGTCGACAACAAGGTCTCTTTTGTCGAAGGACCGTATTATGAAAGCGATCTGTTCAACGATATCGATACCTATGATCTGGATCCCTTCATCTGGCTTTCGCCCAGCGGCATGTACTGCATGGCAAAGGATGTCTATGAGTATCTGTCCAACAACTATGTGGAGCAGTCTTCCTATTTTACGGAGAACTACAAGCAGATCGCCGATGAACTGATCGCTCTGGATGCCTCCTATCAGGCCCTTGCCGCAAAACTGGTCAAGGAAAACAAGACGATCAAGTTCGTGTCCATGACCGGATCCTTCGGCTGCTGGCAGAAGGATTTCGGTTTCCAGGTCTATCCGGTCTGTCTGTCCAAGTACGGAGCCCTGCCTTCGCAGGCCCAGCTGGAGGCGATCAAGACCAGGATCCGCAATGACGACGTGCAGTTCATCGCCTATGAGCCCAATATGCCGCAGCAGATGCTGGAACTGATGGCGCAGCTGGAAGAGGAAATGGGTCTCAAGCGTATCACGCTGCACAACATCTCGTCTCTGACCAATACGCAGATCGAATCCGGCAAGGATTATCTGTCACTGATGTATGAAAACCTGAGCGTGCTGGAAAGCATCGCTGCCACGATATCACAGACTCCTGCTCCCGCGCAGACGCAGGAAGCACCGGTGGAAGGTGAATGATGAAACTGCTGCTGATCGACGGAAACTCGGTATTATTCAGAGCTTTCTACGCGACATCCTACGGAAATATCATGAAGACTTCAAAAGGCGTATACACCAATGCGGTATACGCTTTTGCGAATATGCTCAACAAGGCGATCAAGACGATCAATCCGGATTACTGTGCGGTCGCTTTTGACAAGGGCAAGCATACCTTCCGTCACGAACTCAATCCCGACTACAAGGCGGGAAGAAGGGAAACACCGGAAGAGCTGATCGGCCAGTTCCAGCTGGTCAGGGAGATGCTGGAAGCATACAATGTGCCTTATTTTGAATACGATACGATAGAGGCCGATGACATCATCGGTTCCCTGTCGAAGAAATACGATGTCGAGACCTGCATCCTGTCTTCCGACAGGGACATGCTGCAGCTGATCGATGATACGACCAGTGTCTATGTCATGCGCAAGGGCATGTCGGATATCGCCAGGATGGATGAGGCGGCCTTAAAGGATGAGTACGGACTCAAGCCTTACCAGATCATCGATTACAAGGGTCTTGCCGGAGACAAGTCCGACAACATCAAAGGCGTGGAAGGCGTCGGCGACAAGACGGCTGTCAAACTCTTGAATGATTACGATACCTGTGAGGGCATCTATGAACATATCGATGAGATCAAGGGCAAGCTGCAGGAGAAGCTCATCAGAGACAAGGATTCCTGCTTCCTTTCCAAGCAGCTGGCGACGATCAAGACCGATGTCGACATTGAAGGGGAACTGGATGATCTCAAGCTGAAGATCGATGAAAAGGGAAAGAACGATTTCTTTGAGAAATACGAGATGTATTCCCTGATCAGGGAAAACGAAGAACCGCAGCAGGAAGAAAAAGGAACGTATCAGATCGTTTCCCGGATATCGGAAGAGCTGCTGAACGATCCTTTCATCGCTTTTGTTTCCGATGAGTTTTCTTATTACGAAAGAAAGATCTCCGGCATCAGTTTCGGCAACGACAAGACGCAGGAATATATCAGTTTTGAAGATTTCCTGAAAGATGAAAGAGCTGTTGCCTTCCTGGCTTCCGACCGGAAGAAGACCGTATTCGATCTCAAGGCCGTCATGCACGCACTGGATCATAACGGATTGTCGATCGGACACAATACCGACGATGTTTTCCTGATGTGTTTCCTGTCCAACAACTATAATTCCGATCTGGAGCATATCTTGCGCAATTACGGCTTCGGACAGATCAGGGCTTTAAAGGATCTTTTCGGAACAGAAAAGAAACCCTTGGATCCTTCTCTTGAGGATCTGGCTGCCTACGGCTGCCGCATCGCCAGGAATCTTTATCAGATTGCAAATAAGGCTCGTCAGGAACTGATCGAAAAAGAGATGCTTTCACTGTATGAGGATATCGAACTGCCTTTGGTGGAAGTGCTTTACGATATGGAAAAGCAGGGGGTTGTCTGCGATGAGGCGGAGCTTGACGAGATCGCCCTGCAGACAAAGAAGAAGATCGATGAACTGGAAGCAAGGATCTATGAAGAAGTGGGTCACGAATTCAATATTTCCTCGACCAAGCAGCTTGCGGAAGTCCTCTATGAGGAACTGGATCTGCCCGATCTCAAGAAGGGTTCCACCAATGCCGATGTCTTAGGCAAACTGATCAATTATCATCCGGTCATTGCCGATATCCTGGAATACCGCAAATATACCAAACTGTATTCGACTTATGCCGAAGGGCTCAAGAAATATATCTCTTCAGACGGAAGGATCCATACGATCTTCTCGCAGATGATCACCCAGACCGGTAGGCTTTCCAGCTATGATCCCAACCTGCAGAACATATCGGTCAGGGACGATGAGGCCAAGGAGATACGCCGGGCTTTCAAACCCAGCCCCGGTCATGTGCTGATGTCTTCGGACTATTCCCAGGTCGAACTGAGAGTGCTTTCTTCGCTGGCAGATGAGGAAAAGATGATCGAAGCCTTCAACAGCGGCATCGACATCCATACCAAGACGGCCATGGATGTCTTCAGACTGGAGAAGGAGGAAGTGACCGATCTGGTCAGAAGACATGCCAAGGCAGTCAATTTCGGTGTCGTCTACGGCATCTCCGATTTCGGTCTGGCCAATCAGACCCAGCTGTCGTTCAAGGATGCAAGGAAGTTCATCGATGACTACTTTCTGACCTATCCCAACATCAAGGATTATCTGGATTCCCAGGTGAAGTTCTGTCAGGAAAACGGCTATGTGAAGACGATGCTGAATCGGAGAAGATATATCAATGAGATCAATGACCGCAACTACATGATGCGGGAATTCGGCAAGCGGGCAGCCATGAATGCGACGATACAGGGTTCGGCTGCCGATCTGATCAAGATCGCCATGGTGAGGGCTTACCGCACACTGAAAGAAAAGAATCTGAAATCAAAACTGATCCTGCAGGTCCATGACGAACTGATATTCGATGTGCCTGAGGATGAGATCGAAATCATGAAGCAACTCATCCCATCGATCATGTCCGATGCCTATCACATGAAGACCAGACTTGACTGTTCTCTGGCCATCGGCAAAGACTGGTACGAGGCGAAATAATGCCGGAACTGCCTGAGGTACAGACGGTCCTGGATACCCTGGCGTTTCAGATCAGGGATGTGCAGATCAAAGATATTCAGGTGCGCTGCGAAAAGATCGTGGAAGGGGACATCGGTTCATTCAGATCTTCCCTGATCGGCCAGCATTTCCGCTTCTTTCAAAGAAGAGGCAAGTATCTGCTGTTTCTGATGGATGATGTGACTCTGGTCTGCCATCTTCGCATGGAAGGCAAGTTCTTCCTGCAGGATCCGGATGTACCGTTTGATAAGCACGATCATGTGATCTTTGACCTGAGTGACGGCAGGCAATTGCGTTACAACGACGTGCGTAAGTTCGGCCGGATGGAAGCGATCGAAAAGAAGTATGATTATTCTGTGTTCAGGGATCTGGGTCCGGAACCTTTTGACAGATCGTTTTCCCTGGCTTACTGCAGAGATTACCTGAAAAGAAGGAAGAAGCCGATCAAGGAAGTCCTTCTGGATCAGAGCTTTGTCGCCGGTATCGGCAACATCTATGCGGATGAGATTCTCTTCGCCTGCAAGATCGATCCCAGGAGCAGCGCTTTCTGCTTGAGTGATGAGGATATGAAAAACATCATCGCCAACAGCAGGAAGATCCTGAAGAAAGCGATCAAGGCGGGCGGCACGACCATCCGCTCCTATACATCTTCCCTGGGCGTGACGGGACTCTTCCAGATGTCCTTAAGGGCACATGATCAGAAGACCTGTCCGATCTGCAAGGCCGAGATCAGAAAGATCAGGGTCGGAGGCCGGGGAACTTATTACTGTGAGAATTGTCAGAAACTGAAACAATGAAGATCGCGGTCAGCGGCAGCATCGGTTCGGGAAAAAGCGAGGTCTGCAGATATCTTAAGGAATTAGGATATGCGGTATTCGACTGTGACGAGGAGAACCGGAAGCTGCTGGAAGAAAACGAGGACGGATATTTAAAGGTAAAGGAAGTCTTTCCCGATTGTTTTGATGATGGGAAACTGGACAAGAAGAAGCTCTCGGCTATTGTTTTCAGTGATGAAGATGAAAAGAAGAAGCTCGAAGGCATCATGCATCCGCTGATCCTGGAGAGACTTAATAAAAGGGAAGAGGATCCTCTGTTTGCGGAAGTCCCTTTATTGTTTGAAGCGGGATGGGATGTCTGTTTCGATCACAACATCCTGGTGGTCAGCGATCTTGATATCCTCTTACTCAGACTGGAAGAAAGAGGCCTGAACCGTGAAGAGGCGATCGAAAGGCTCAACGCACAGATGCCCGTTTCAGAAAAGATCAAAAGAGCCGATAAAATCATATATAATAATGGTAGTCTTGAAGACCTGCATCAGCTCATCGATCAGTGTTTAAGTGAACTCTTATGACAGGAAAAGATCTTTATAAAATCGAAGTCAATGCGGAACTGTCCAATCAGAGGCTGAGATCTCTGGTCTTTTTCTATGGTCCGCTGATCGGAAACGACGCACTGGCGATGTATGAGTATCTGGTGCTTTCAGGCAGTACGGCTGCGTTTGATGAGGTCAATGAACTGCTGATGACGCTGAATCTGTCGGTGGATGATTTTGAATTCTACTGCATCAAGTTGAATGAATACCGGCTGATGAAGACTTTGAAGCAGGATAACCGCTACATTTTCGTCTTCAACAATCCCCTGGAGATCAGCCAGTTCATCAGTGACGACATCCTGGTCAGGGATTTCATCCTGAAGACTTCCGGCGAACATTACCGGGCACTGACCAGCCAGGTCTATACGGAATCCGATCATACGGGCTTTGAGGATATCTCCAGAACACTGTCGATGGAGAATCTCAGCGAGTGGAGGGCCGAGAACGAGTCTTACCTGAAGAAGAAAAAAGAGAAGACGTACGGTTTTGATACGATGTTTGATGTCGATGCATTCCTGAAGGATGTTTCGACCAATCTGCTGCCGATGCGTTTCCGTACCAGGGAGAATCTTTATCAGATGGCACTGCTGGCGGATCTCTATAATATTTCCTACGACAAGATGAGGACCTATCTGCCAAGAGTCGCCCGCACTGATTCGGATCATTTCGATCTGGAGATGCTGAGATATCTGTGCATGAATGCCAGGAGCGAATACAGAAAAAGCGAAGGAACTTACGATGTGCCCTGTCTGCGTTTCCTGATGTCACTGCAGGAGGGCAGAGAGGTGACGGATTATGACAAGAAGATCATCTACAACCTCTCAAACAAGTATCATCTGACTCCTGCTGTCATCAATGTCCTGCTGGAGCACGGACTCAAAAACTGCGACAACCGTCTGATCGAGAATTATCTTTATCCGATCGCATCAGACCTGCACCGCAACGATATCCATACGGCTCAGGAGGCTCTCAAGAGACTTGAAAAGCCTTATGACAAAAAGAAAAAAGAAGAAGACAGGCTTCCGGTCTATGACAGCAGCGGCAACAAGACGATGTCTGCTTCGGAAGAGGAAGAACTGCTGAAACTGATGGGGAAAAAATGAATCAGAAGGAATTGATATTAAATGATGAACATCTTTCCAGGATCGCAAAATGCGATCCTTTGGTCGATGAACATATCGCAACGTATATGCATGTGCTGGATTCCAGGAAAAAATGCGAGGGCTGTGAAGGTCTTAACGAGTGTTGCCAGCTTTCCAGAGGCGAAAGGCTCGACCTGGTCTATGACGGCGTGCTGATCGAACAGATCGAATACTGTGACTATGCGCTGCAGGTGAAAAAGAAAGAATCGCTGCTGCAGAAGTATCTGTATTGCGATGTGCCCAAGGAGCTCTCGTCCCTGGATCTGAACAATATCTCCTATACGGAGGATCAGAAGGGACTGTATCTGGAACTGGCGAAGATCCTGCATGGATTGAGTGATAAGGGTCTTTATATCTGCGGTGATCTGGGTGTCGGCAAGACCTACCTGTGTACGGCACTGGCGAATTCTCTGGTCAAGCAGGGAAAGAAGGTCGCTTTCGTGAAGGTCTCGAATTTCTTCAATCAGATGAAATCAGATCTCTCCAATAATCCGGAGGGGATCGATCCCAAGATCAATATCTTGAAGAAAGCGGATTATCTGTTCCTGGATGAC
>JAEEGI010001803.1_pt1 | contig 52879 bp, 45 predicted proteins | sample 8958751 | NCBI WGS metagenome assembly JAEEGI01 (sample SAMN16246545, study PRJNA631951) | gut metagenome | biome: gut microbiome; feature: rumen; material: KS-attached | host: Bos | place: Iran: Karaj | collected 2018-10
CTCGAATTTTTAGTATCAAGCTTAAACACTTTTTCATCCTCGTAATACTTTATTGCCATTATTATCTCCTTTTCCCCTAAAAAAGACGGCACCATTACAAATCAATTTCACCTATTCATAATTAATGCCGCCTTCAATGTACAAATTAATACACTATTAAATTAAATATCCGTAAGAAGCTCTAAAGAATGCTCCTTATTCATCTTTTTACACATTTCTACAAACTTATCAAGTGGAACATCATGAATCTGCTGCTTCATACCGCGGATGTTAAGGGAAACAGTATTCTCAGCTGCTTCCTTATCACCAAGAACAAGAATATAAGGTTCCTTATAAAGCTTATACTTCTTGATCTTCTCCTTCATATTATCATCCTCGTAATTAGCTTCAACTCTGACGCCAGCCTCTTCAAGAGCAGAAACGACCTTCTTAGCATACTCATTATGCTCAAGTCTGATAGGAACTACACCTACCTGATATGGTGAAAGCCAGAATGGGAATGCACCCTTGAAGTTCTCGATGATGATACCGATAAAACGCTCAAGAGAACCATAAATAGCACGGTGAATAACAACAGGCATTGCAACTGTTCCCTCAGCTGTCTGGTATGTAAGACCAAAGTTATGAGGAAGCTGGAAGTCAAGCTGAACAGTACCGCACTGCCACTCTCTGCCAAGAGCATCCTTGATCTGAAGGTCGATCTTAGGTCCATAGAAAGCACCATCACCCTCATTTACCTCATATCCATCCGGGCCATACTTCTCGTCAAGAATATCCTTAAGAGCCTTCTCTGCACGGTTCCATACCTCAATATCACCCATGAAATCATCAGGACGGGTCGATAACTCAGCACGATAAGTAACACCAAAGGTCTTGTAGATTTCATCAGCAATAGCGATGATATCAGCAATCTCATCCTTTATCTGAGATTCCATAACAAAGGTATGGTCATCATCCTGACGGAACTCCTGAACACGAAGAAGACCATTCATCTGACCTGACTTCTCCTTGCGGTGAAGAACATCATACTCACTGAAACGAATTGGAAGATCCTTATAAGAATGAACGTTTCTCTTGTACATTACCATAGCATTAGGACAGTTCATAGGCTTTGCTGCCATAGTATCAATGTTCTCACGGTTATAAACAGCTGTGCCCTTTGAAAGCTCAACATTCTTTGTAAGCTCTGCCTCATCCATATTCTCGATAACATCCTTGATGTTAGCATCAGCCTTAAGCCAGCCAGCAACACCAGGTACCATGAACATGTTGTTGATATAATGAGCCCAGTGGCCACTTATCTGCCAAAGCTTCTTATTATTGATAAGAGGAGCAGAAATTTCTGTATAGCCATGCTTCTTCTGAATTTCACGAGAATACTTAAGAAGCTCCTGATACATTGTCCATCCTCTTGGATACCAATATGGCATACCAGGTGCTGTCTCATCGAACATGAAGAGCTCAAGCTGAGGTCCGAGCTTCTTATGATCTCTTTCCATAGCTTCCTTAATGAGATCCTTATGTTCCTTAAGCTGCTGCTTATCAGGGAAAGCATAAACATAAATTCTCTGAAGTCTGTCAAGCTTAGCATCGCCTCTCCAATAAGCCATTGAAACTGCCTTTACTTCAAAAGCAGCTGAGCTAAGCTCCTGAGAATTAGGAACATGAGGTCCGCGGCAAAGATCTACATAATCATCACCTGTATAGTAAATTGTAAGAAGCTCATCCTCTGGAAGATCCTTAATTATCTCTTCCTTATACTTCTGATTCTTGAACAGCTCAAGTGCATCTGCTCTTGAAATCTCCTCTCTTCTCCAATCTTCCTTTCTCTTGATGATTTCATGCATCTTATCTTCGATTTTCTTATAATCATCTGGAGTAACTGTAACTCCCTCCGGGAAACCGAAATCATAGTATAAACCATCCTCGATCTGAGGTCCGATGGCATACTGAACTTCCTTTCCATAGATTTCAATTACTGCCTTTGCGAGGACATGTGCCAATGAATGGCGATATCTGTCCATGTACTCTTCCTTAATCATTAAAAACCTCTTTCCTGCCAATGGGCATATAAAAAGCCCACTGACATCATTATATTTTGATGTCAGGGGCGCAAATTTAAATTTATTTACGTGGTTCCACCCTGCTTGCCTCAAAATAAGGCCACTTAATGGGCGATTATAACGGAATCACCGGACTCTATTAAAGCCTTTCTGGTACTAGACCCGAAAAGATGGTGTTCAATTATCTTCCTGCCTGGTGCTTCCACCCATAACAAATGTCAAAAAGCATTTATTATGGCCCCAGATCTCTGTTTCAGTATGGTAACCTACTGTTCTTTTCATGAAATTACTTCAATAATACTATATAAACTGTTAAAAGTCAAACATTTTTCGATAGAAGTTTTTATAATATGAGCATTTCTTTTATAAGTTTGGTTTAATATAAAATATTTTCCATCACAAGTTTTTAACAGGCAGCAGTCGGCAAGGAATTACATAAATACCCTGTTGAAAAATCAAACGAATAAAAGTATAATTAGGGCAAGGTTTTTACAAATCATGAAGTTTAAGATAAGGCATAGAGCCCCGTCTTAATCTTAAAACGGAGAATTTGAATGTATAGAAATGTTGACTTAAATGATATAACTGATGGCTCAAGGTATGGTAATAATGACATGGTCAGGGCAGATACCTACGGCTGCAAGAATTGTTCCTTCTGCTGCAGGAATATGTGCGATACTATTTTCCTTGATCCCTTTGATGTGTTCAATCTTTTAAAGTACTTATCTGAAAATAGAGAGACCTTCCGCGACGGAATTAAGCAAAATGCAGCCTCTAATGCGGATGCTTCAAGTATGCCGGTCTACCTATCCTCGATACTTGAGACTTATTTAAAGTTTGACGTGGCAGATGGAGTAATTATGCCGCGTTTTAACGAAAAGTTCAAAAGTGCCCTCTCGGATAAAAACGATGATAGTGACAGGTGCCCTTTCCTGGATAAGGAAGGCAGATGCAGCGTGCATTCTGCAAGACCAGGCTTTTGCAGAATGTTCCCACTTGGAAGATTATATGAAAACGGCAGCTTTTCTTATATTTTACAGACCAAAGAGTGCAAAATAGAAAATAGAGGAAAAATAAAGGTAAAGAAGTGGCTTGGCATAGGTGACCTTAAAAGCTATGAGGAATATATCGTAAAATGGCACTACTTCCTTGAAGATATTGAGAAAAAAATCGACAGAGGTGCAAATAAGGAACTTGCGGGAGTTCTTGATATGAAAATACTTCAGGATTTTTATCTTACGCCTTATGCCTTTGATGAGGATTTCTATGCTCAGTTTTATGAAAGATTAGAAGAATTTTGGCAAGATCAGTAACAGTTTTATGAAAGATTAGAAGATTTTTGGCAAGATCAGTAACAGTTTTATGGAAGGAGATATTGGGGAATGGCTAGAGAATGGCTTAAGGAAGCAATTTTTTATGAAATATATCCGCAGAGCTTTAAGGATACAAACGCCGACGGGATCGGCGATTTTAACGGCATAATTGAAAAGCTTGATTATATTAAGGATTTAGGTTTTAATGCGATATGGATGAATCCATGCTTTGAGTCGCCTTTTGGCGATGCGGGATATGATGTCGCAGACTATTTCAAAGCTGCCCCTCGTTACGGCACGAATGAAGATTTAAAAAGACTATTTAGGGAAGTTCATGCAAGAGGAATGCACATAATCCTTGACCTTGTACCAGGACACACTTCTACGAAGTGCAAGTGGTTTACAGAGTCCTGCAAGGCAGATAGGAATGATTATACTGATAGATATATATGGACGAATTCTGTTTGGGAAAATGGCACAGGAACCGGGAATACAACCGGCTGGCTTGGCGGTATTTCTGAAAGAGATGGCTGCGCTCTTCTTAATTTCTTTGCATTTCAGCCAGCTTTAAACTACGGCTTTGCCTACCCTGATCCTACCTGTCCTTGGCAGCAGACGCCTGATGCTCCCGGACCTATGGGAACAAGAGCAGCAATAAAGGAGGTCATGCGTTTCTGGCTCGGAATGGGCTGCGACGGCTTTAGAGTTGATATGGCAGGCTCCCTTGTTAAAAATGATCCTGATAGTAAGGCTACCATTGCACTCTGGCAGGATTTCAGAAAATTCCTTGATAAGGAATTTCCAGAGGCAGCAATTATTTCAGAGTGGGGAGAACCGGATAAGTCCTTAAAGGGCGGCTTCCACATGGATTTTGTACTGCATTTTGGACCATCGCATTACCTTGATTTATTCAGAACAGCCCAGCCTTATTTTTCCGCAAAGGGAGAAGGCAATGCAAAGGAGTTCTTTGACCTTTATACAAAAAATCTAAGACTAGCCAAAAATGGCGGCGGTCTTATCTGCATTCCTTCCGGAAATCATGATATGGACCGAATGGCCCGGACTCTTGATGAAAAGGAAATGAAGCTTGCATTCATGTTCCTTCTTACCATGCCGGGTGTACCGTTTGTTTATTACGGTGATGAAATAGGTATGCATTATGTTGAAAACTTAAAGTCCGTTGAAGGCGGATATGGAAGAACAGGCTCTAGATCTCCTATGCAGTGGGATAATTCGACAAATGCCGGCTTCTCTTCCGCTCCATCTGACATGCTCTACATCAAGCAGGATTCAAGCAGGTCAAAGATAAATGTTGAAAATGAAGAGAGGGATGAAAATTCACTTCTTAATACCGTTAAGAAGCTGATTTCCCTTAGAAGAGAAAACGCAGCGCTTATGAATACCGCTGATTTTAAAATTCTCTATTGCGAAAAAGGCGAATATCCGCTAATATATGCTAGGGAAACTGAGGGCGAGAAAATAATTGTAGCTCTTAACCCTTCAGGAAAGAACGCATCAGCAGAAATCGAGCTTCCTATTGGAAATGTAAAGGTGCTATCTGTTATGTCAGATGGCGTTTTGAAAAACACAGGTGAATCTGACATCAGGTTCCTACGTGAAGGAAAGGCAGTAGTTTCTTTAAAACCTCAGAGTGCTGCCCTGCTAAAGGTGTGAACTTTTCAAGAGTTTTTGAGCTTTTCATTGATAGATAAATCACCCGCAAAAAGTAAAAAGGCAAAAGCGCTGAATAAAAGCAAATTACTGCTTAAAGTTTTTGATCAGCATAAAGCAAAAAGCCAGTAATAACTTAAATGAGCAGTAATAAATGCGATAAAATACAACAGTAAAAGAATAGTAAAAAACAGTAAATAATACAATGAATTATAATAGTAAGAAATAGTAAATAATACAATGAATCATAATGTAAAAAAGAGAAATATATGGAGAAATAGGGCATGGATGCTTACACAGATTTTGCTAGAGTATATGATGAATTAATGGATAATATTCCGTATGATAAGTGGTTTGAATATCTTCACTCACTTTTAAAGGAATTTAAAATTGAAGATGGAATAGTTGCCGAACTTGGCTGCGGAAGCGGAAAGATGACCAGAAAACTAGCCGGGGCCGGCTATGATATGATAGGAATTGACCTTTCGATGGATATGCTCCAGATTGCCATGGAAAAGAAATACGAAGATAAAAATGCTACTAAAAAGGATATCCTCTATCTCAATCAGGATATGAGAGAAATGGAGCTTTACGGCACCGTAAGAGCATTTGTTAGTGTCGGAGATAGTATGAATTACCTTCTTGAAAAGAAGGATCTCGTGCAGGTAATGAAGCTGTGCAATAATTATCTTGATGAGGGAGGCTATCTCATTTTTGATTTAAAAACAGCGCATATGTACCGCGACCTCATGGGAAATAGAACCATAACTGATACGAGGGATGATGTTACTCTTATCTGGGATAATTTTTATGATAAGGATAAACATCTTAATGAATACTCAATGACAATCTATACTGATTCGGGTAAAACAGACGAGTATGGAAATGCTTATTTTACCCGCTTTGAGGAAAAACATTTACAGCGAGCTTATTCTCTTTCTGAAATTAAATCGGCGGTAAAACAGTCGGGAATGGAGCTTGTTGCTATTTACGATGCGTTTACTCACAATGAACCCACCAGAAAGAGTGAAAGGGTTTATGTAATAGCCCGTGAGACTCACCAGGAAGGAAAAAAATACATTTAATAATAATAATAATATGGAGGTAGAAAAATGCCATCAATTAACATGCGTTTTCCAAAGGGCCTTAAAAAGGCAGTAACTCTTAGCTATGATGATGGAGTTGCTTCAGATGTAAGACTTATGGAAATCTGTAAAGCACACGGTCTTAAGGTGACCTTTAATATCAATTCAGGTTGCTTTGCCCCTGAAGGAAGTGAGTACAGAGAGGATGATATATACTGCAGAATGACTAAGTCTGACTGCGTAAAGCTGTACAAGGATTCAGGAATGGAGGTAGCAGTTCACGGACTTACCCATTCAGCATTTACAAATCTTGCCCCAGCCGCTAGGGCCAGAGAGGTATCCGAGGATAAGGTGAATCTTGAGAAAATTTTCGACCAGACCATGGTGGGAGGCGCTTACCCTTACGGTGCTTATGATGAGGCTTCTTTAGATATTTTAACTCAGTGCGGTCTTGGATATTATAGAACAGTAACATCAACTCACGATTTTAACATTCCACGTGACTTTAGAGTACTAGATCCTACTTGTCATCATGCTGATCCCGAACTTGATACACTTGTGGATAGATTCCTCAATCAAACAGAAATATATGATCCGCTTATGTTCTATCTTTGGGGACATTCTTATGAATTCCGCAGGGATAATAACTGGGAAATCATTGAAAAATTTGCTGAAAAAATAGGCGGACATAGCGATATCTGGTATGCTACCAATGCTGAAATCTATAACTATGTACAGCTCTATAAAAGACTCGTATGGAGATCTGATCTTTCTAAAGTGTTTAATCCTACTTATATGCCGATTTTTGTACAGGTTGAAGATAAAATTTTGGAGATTAAACCAGGTGAGACTGTAGAAACTAAATTGACATGCTGATAGAAACTAAAGTGACATTCTGATAGAAACTAAAATCCCACGGGTAAGCCCGTGGGATTTTATAGTATTATTCCAAAACATTACGGTAGAGAATCAGTATCACTTTCTCTATCTAGTTTCATTTCATTGCCTTCATATAAACGGAGTACGGGGCGAATACCCATTATTAACATAATCCGGAAGAGTAATGTATAAAGATGAAAAAATAGTATTAATCTTTCTTAAGGTCCAATCAAAACCAGCGATTGTATTTGCTCTTGAAAGCACCTGCTGTCTTGCCAATGATATGCCCAACGCTAACAAATCATTATTATCATCCGCAATGACATTATTTCTATTTTCACAAATAGAAAAGTCTGATCCTAAATCGAAATTAATTGAATAAATCCTTATACCGTCAGACTCGGGAATCATAAGATAATTCTTTTCATTATCGGTAGTAAAATACGAATCTATTCGATAGTAATACTTGTCAATTGGAAGAGGAACCTGAATATTCTTATCTCCCTGCTTATCAAATGCGATAATACTAAATTCTCCGTTCAGACATGTATCATCTTCAATACTAATACTTGTCTCAAACGAATATTTATCATTTTCGGCAATATAGTAAGACATTACATTCTCACCGACAGACTGTTTTTTATAAGGATTTTTTGATTTGAAAACCGGCACTCCTTTAATCAGTTCAAACTCATATTCTGCCTGACCGTCATAAACGAATAAACTATCTTTTTGAATGTTCATAGACATAACAGGAAGAGATGTAAATGAAGTTTCAGCTTCTTTTTTTCCATCAAGAGAAAATGTATAAATGCTATTTTTCCCATTATCACTATTACAAGCATATATTTTATCATTCACTACAAATGAGGAAAATAATGAAACCGGATTATTTTTTTCAAGACAGATTGAATCTACAAATGTTCCGTTTTTGTATTCTTTTATCTGATTGTTTAATGAATCCATAACGTAAATCGTTTCATCATCAACAAAAAAAGCATTAGGACCATATCCTTCTCTATCGTTTAAACTACTATCATAAAACACTTCTGATTCGCTTTTTCCATAAGGAACAAAAAGAATCTCTTCATAGTTTCCCAAATCAAAGGTTACGTCCGACTCATTATCATATGCAAAAACTTGATTAGGAATTCCGGCATTTATAGCCAGCCCCGCCAAAGCAACTGCAAATAAGGTACATAATTGTTTTTTCATATTTTTACCTCCTATAACAGAATAAAAATATAATGAATGTTTTTAAAATTTTACCAATTTAATTGTACTCTTATCATATGACTAAGTCAAGCGCCAACTAATATTTTTTACTTATTTTTACTTTTTACTTTTTTCATAAAGAGAGAAAAGCTTATTTGCTTCTATTTTAAATTCCAACATTGTAGTGCATTTCATCAGATTTCTAAATAGCCTGTCTTCATAATCCGGCAGCTCCTTAAATCGTCTGATTAGAAACGGCCAATGCTCCTTTATGTGAAGAACTGCTACTCTTTGAGATATAGCATTTTCGTAAGCTGATAAAAGCTCGTCGTGATATTTTTTTAGCTTCGCTATATCTTCCACAACAGTAGAATCACCATTTTCACCCAAAACTCCTCTTTCTTCAAGATTACGATCATTGCCTATTCCTTCTAATAGACCACATTCAGCCCTTCTTATTTCTTCAAATATCTCTGGTCTTGCTATAGCCCCTCTTCCAATCATAACCCCCTTTAACTTCGGATATTTCTCCTTAAGCTTAAGATAATCCTCTGCACATAAAATATCACCATTATAGCTGATTGGCATTTTGCCTTCGTTATAAGCCATATCAAACTCTTCCATATGCACATTTCCGCTATACATCTGCTTTCCAAGGCGAGGATGCACAATAAGCTCATCCAGCTTATACTTATTATAGACCTTAAGAATATTCTTAAATTCACTGACATCTTCATAACCTATCCTGGTCTTTATGGATATTTTTACTCTATCGTTAATACCACTAGCAAAAATCTCATACAAAAACTTATCTATTTTATCAGGCTCTGCTAAAAAACCAGATCCTCTGCCCTTTTTCACAACAGTATTAGACGGACAGCCAATATTTATATTCACAGTATCATAGCCATATTCCGTAAGAACATCTGCTGCCTCAATGAAATAACCGCTATTATTTGTCAAAAGCTGAGGAATAAGGGTATATCCCGCATTATGCTCCGGAATAATATCCTCAACCGCCCTAACCTTCATTGTTCTTATACTGGACGGCTCAATAAACGGAGAATAATACTCATCAACTGCCTCTCCGTAGTACTTATTATGTATATTCCTGAAGGTGTATTTAGTAAGACCCTCTAATGGTGCAAATTCCAGCTTCATCTACTTTTCTTTCCTTTTTCAATTTCTTAAATCACACGTACCACTCAGTATCTTAAATCTCTCAATACCAAAAGTTGTACAGTAGGTTTCTCAAACACTTACACCATTATACTGACTTAATATATTTTTTTCAACAATTTTTCCTTCAGCTTTAGGCTCCCATAAACAGCTTTTTAAAGATGGCATTATCAGTTATAAAGCTAAAAATGCTCTTTTTCTTTTTCTTTACATTTTCACTCCCCTTATCAGTAAGCTCTAGAAAACTCTCTTCACTTCTAAAGTCAAAAGGCTCAGCAACCATATTATTCTCATAATAATCATCACCTTTTTCTTCGCTCTTATCACCAAACGCAAAGTCAGACTCATACTCTATGGAAAGAAGCTCACTTACAGAAAACTCCGGATTGTCAAGCTTTGTTAGCATACCATATACCATAGAAACAGCTGACTTATCATTATAATCAATTTCTCCAACAAGAAATTCGAGCAGCCTCCTGATTCCTGTTTTTATATCACTATTGTTTTCAGGATAGTAAACAAATCTGCATTTTCCCTTCGAATCCACAAAAATCATGGATGCATCAAGTAAAGCTCCGCTATTATCAAGAAGATATTCACTGCAGCTAGAAAGCAAATTATTAAGTTCATCAAACATACTGCTTATCCATCTAGCAGATAGCTTTCTTTTCTCAGAATACTCCTTTAGTGTGCACATATCTGTCACATCCGCTATCAATGATACTTCATTATCAATATATTCATAATCAAATTTCAAGAGATTTTGAATATCATTATTCCTCATAATCTGATATTGATATCCCTTTACATCTCCTACCTTATCAATAATAAAAAAGCATTTACCAGAACGCTTTTCCATCCTGCTATCAATCATCATCCCTCCTAATTATTCTTTATTTAGTTTATCATCTATAAGCTTCTCCACCGGCTCTAAAATACCACTTTCAAATCTGACAAGCTCAGAGTAATTATTAATGTAAACAATCGAACTGATACTCTTCTTATAGTTAAAATATCCGCCCGAAATCAAATACATAAGAGGCATCTGTTTAAAGCTAAAATCAGCCTCTAGGATAATATTTCCCATATTCTCTGAAACACGCACATTTTCCGTCTTAAACAGCAGTAAGCCTCCGCTTAATCTAGAAGTAACATATACCCTTATTTTATCAAGCTCTTTATTATCAAGCGCTCCTAAACTAAGAGCTAGCGGATGCGCCATCTTTCCATCAGGATCAGCCGCCCCCGTCTCAAGATTGCTTCCAAAGGACAAATATCTTTCAATATGAATTCCTGAAGAATTCAGTCTGCTAACGGCCACTGTATTATCATGTATGTAAAACGCCATCCATATAAGGTACATAAATACCGCAAATACCACCGGCACTACAAAGGCTGCTTCTACAGTAATACTGCCCTCGTTATTCTTCTTAAAATCCTTCATGCTAAACACACGCCTTTCCCCTAATTACGTAGCTTTACTAAAGTAACAGGCTTGTAACATAGGCAAATAAAAGAAAAGGCATAAATGCAAGCTCAGTATTTTTATTACCTCTTTTTGTGACAAGCAGCACCGCCGAATAACACATGGTATATATAAGAGATAGAAAATAGAGTAAAATCCCCTTAGTTATACCAATAGTCAGAAACATAAGAGTTAAAACCAGTGCATCACCCATTCCGAATTTACCTCTTGTTGCAAGGCTGAAGATTATCAATATTCCTCCTGCACATACTCCAAGCACTCTTTGCATGATGCTGTAATCCTTTGATATAAATATCATTAAAATAACAAGTATGAAGGTAATCACCAACGCAGGCATATTAATTCTTTTCTTTTTATAATCATTCAGTGCTTCAGTTCCAAGGAACAAAAGCAATATCAATCCAGTTAATTGTGCCAGGCTCATATTATTCCTTTCTAAAATCAATCGCTAATGGTTTATTCCTTTCTTTTATTTGCAGGCAAATATAAATCACTAAAAGCCTATTCCTTTCCTAAATCAAGGCCACCTTCTAATGCCTCTTCACCATCATGACGCAGCTTACAGGTGGTACATAGCCTATAACCCTTATTCTCAGCTTCCTCTAAGGTCATACTCTCTATTGATCTAGTTATCTCACTACAATTAGCGTCCATATGGAATTTACCTCCGCCCTTAGTATAATAGACCAAGTCTGTCGGTTCTGGCTTAACTCCCTTCGCACAATGCTTACATCCCTTTCTATAGCTCTTTGGAACTGCTGAATAAGGCATTGCAACCGGATTTCTTACAATGTGGATACAGTCATCATAGTAATGATAGCAATAGTTCTTACCTGCAAGTACTGAGACATAAACTATCTTCTCCTCTTCTTCCTCTTCCTCCTCCTCTTCTTCCTCTTTCTCCTCCTCCTCTGTGCCATCTTCATCTTCTTTATCATCACTCTTACTTATTCTCTCTACTCTCTCAATTTCTGAGCCCGAGAAGCTTTTCATTACGATCTTTTGAACAATAGGAATATCCGGAGAAAAATCTCCTAGCATTGGAAGATTCAGTTCGTAATACATGACGATCTGAACATTTTCATCTGTATCAAAGGTCTGGGAGCCTAAAAAAGTAATACCATCATAACCGCCCTTTATTATAGAAAAATTATCACAGCCCTTAGGAACATAGTGTTTTACTCTATTCTTGAACCAAAGGCTTCCACTTGATGAACTGATGAGGCCTGTCGCAACATCCGATAAACCATCAGCCATTGTAATATTTTTCTCAGCTTCTATTTTTACGCTTTTTAGCAGATATCCATAAGCTGAGGCCTCCTTGGCTGCCTTAACCCCGGCATCCCTTAAGGCTACATTAAGAGTAAGGGCCTCAAAAAAATACAGCAGCGTACATACCGCAAATATAAAAATCGGAAGTACAATGCTTGTTTCTACGGTTATTGAGCCCTTACTGATTGCTTTCTTTTTATTAAAAAACTTCATTTTACCATTTTACCCTCATCTTCCCCATAAGGAATACAGCTAAAAAATCTTATCATAAAAATATAAAATAAGCCCGTAGCACATAGTGTACTGTTATAACCTGTTTTTTTGGAGTTTACTAATTTAATGGAGTAAAAGGCAGTGCCACGGGTCTATTTTTAGTAGGTATATCCGCCCTTTACATTGTAGTTAAAGAACGGAATTTCACTCATCAGAGTTCCTGATATCTGTGGAATATTCATATATCTTCCCTGCATTGTAAAAGTAGCATCCACATCAAAGGAATAAAGTCTGTCTTCAATTTTATAGCCAGCATCACAGTTCTTTCGAATATCATCCTGTATCAGATCCATCGCTCTAAAGCATTCTACTTTCCTATCCTTAAACAAAAGGAATATGTAAAGATATTCATTATAAGACATGCCAGCAGGATTCTCAACGCTAGCACAGGCTTTAGCCTTGGATATTATTTTTGCTTTGCTCATGGTAGGCACCTCGGCAAATTTCACTTTTCTATCAACAATGTTTATAAATACCGGGATTGAGCCTCCAAGCAAAATAGTTGCAACCTCAACTAAAGCACACTGAAATGCCCAGGCAAGCTCTATAACTATCGCTACGCCCTTTACCAAAAACGGCAGTCCTGTAATTCCTACAAGCGCTGCTGCCCCAGCTAGAGCCTCAGTTCTAGCTGTCTTATCTGTAATAATGGATACAAAATTCAGTCCTGTCCTAAGCATGATAAGCGAAGTTGCCATTCTCTGCACATTTTGAATATCGCTGTAAGAGCCATATAAAATATATTCAAGCCCGTATTGGATATCCTTATCAGTCTTAGCGGTGTTACTTTTCTTAGTACCACTTCCATTAAGTGCACTTACTGTCTTTCTATCTCGTATTTGATCAGTATAGCTTCCAAAGGCTTCACTCATATAAAGGATAAAGAAGAGCTTGTTTGTCAGCTGCTCTACCGAATCAGTAAGCGTTCCTAGCATATCATCATAACCGCCGTTTTGAATAATATTCAGCAGATCATCCACACCAACTGAAGGCAGTGCTGATTTATCCGCTGTATCAGGAGTATAGGTCACTGTAGGGAGCTCCAAAATATCCAGAAATGTTGAAGTAGATAGAGAAGATAGATCTTCAAATACCAAGGACGAAATTCCCGCCGATAAAAATTCCTTTAAGAGCTTCTTAATTCCATCTTCACTCACAGCAGTAAGATTCTTAGTTATTTTTCCATAATTAAAATCCATACCCGAATAAGTTATAGCGGCATATTCATGCTTCATGCTATATATCCAGCTAGAAACATCACCTTCAGCTGACGCAGGCACAGACTTAGCAAGCGTGACTATTCTCTGAAGCACGCTTATATCTTGATTTATTGAATTTTTTAAAAGTGTTGGATTTTTTATAACAGCACTGCCTGTTGAAGATAGAATGCTTTTATCTTCCTCGTATTCTGAAACCAGGCTTTTATAGGTCTCCTCATCAAGATCTTCTTTACTATCATCAAGCGTCTTTTTATAATTTTCAAGCTCTGTAAGAGCTGTCTTTGAGGATTCCTCTAATTCATTTAAACTAGAAAGTGCTGACTGCAGCGTGGTAATTAAACCATCATATTTAAAACTTTTAAAAGCTTTAAGCTGCTTTTTAATATCTTTTTTCAATTTTTCCTGCTCTTCTTTTAAGAGCTTTTCCTGAAAAATAAAGTTCTGCAATACTGCATGTAATTCTGAAAGCGACTGTATGAGCGAATCAGGTACTGCTTCACCTCTTGCGGTATATTCATCCGCATAATTTTGAATCATCGTCAGAGAATTATTAATATTATTCTGCGTTTTTATATTATTCTCAAGTGCTATTACATTCTTCTGATATGTCTCATTAGTTTTTTCTAGCACATCTAACGGTGCCTTTAAATCTACAATATATGATTTTAAATTATTATAAACCGGTTCTGAAGTTATGTTAAGAGCTCCCTGATCAGCGCCGTGAAAGGCTCTGCTCTTAAAGCAGTTTTTTTGTGCCTTTGCACTATCTCCAAAGAGAGTCTTCTTTTTTTCGACCTCAAGTCCGTCAATAAGCATTAATAAATCACTAGCCTTTCTATCTACCTCTTCTAGAGAAGTATAGGCTGCTGATTTATTGCTCATTACATTTTCAAGTACAGATGTCTTACTGAGTATTCCTGCATGCTCAAGTACTTTTTCAATAAGTGTTCCTGGAATGGATTTTTCAGCATATGAAACTGCCTGTGAGTAAAAAACATCTCCATTTCTACCTGTTAGTGGAACAGAATTATCTATTTTCAGGTCATTTAGCTCCATCCCAAAGTAATCATGTCCCTCTATTATATCAAGGTCTGTAAGATCCACCATTTCAAGATTTCCAAGCACACTATTTGCCTCATCACTGATCCCCATTGCTTCAAGAGCTGATGCTCCCATATTTACGAGATTTGAATCAATTCCTATGGCATTATCCATGTTCCTTAACATATTAATTCGCATGCTATAATCAACATCTGAATGTGTTCCAAAAACATGATACCTCTCAAAAAGCACCGAATCGAAATCTCCTAGTGCACTAGTAGCTGCAACGTCTACATAGCTCTCTGCCATAAACCTTGCAGCCTGCGCCCTAGCTGATTCTAAACACGAAAGAATCAGTGCCATTAAAAGTGTCACTATTAGACATAAGAAAACAGTAATTGAGCCTCTTGATACACTGTTTATTTTACTGTCCATATTCACTTTTATTATGGTGTTACTCCTGCTGCTGTAGTTGTAATTTCCTGCATTGCAGAGCTTGAACCGCTATCTATGTTACTGAAAATGTTATTTACCATATTTGAAAGCTGTCCTCTAAAAAGAATAACAATTCCAATAAGGATTACAAGAATAAGCACAATTTCAATAACAGCTACGCCCTTATTATTAGTTGCAAGGTTTCTATCCTCAGTAGCTTCTTCAACAGTTTCATTACGTTCGATCTTCTTATATTCCGCTAATACTACTCTTGTAGAATCATTTGATTCGGTTACGATTGCATTATTTTCTAGTTCATTCATCATTTACTTTCCTCTCCTTTTTGTTTTTCTTTTCTTTGTTTTGTTTTTCTTATTTTTGGGTTTTCTTTTCGAAGTATTATTTTGAATTTTTGAAGTTTCTTTTTTTGAATTTTTTTTGAGTTTTTCTTTTGAAGTTTCTTTTTTGATTTTTTCTTTTTGAATTTACTTTTGAGAATTTTTCTTTTTAAGATTTTTTTGCTTTTACATATAGGTTTTCTATCACTTTATATATCCAATACTCCACAGCATTATGTCTTAAGTATTATGTCTTAAATATTATATCTTAAGCACTATGTCTTAAACATTATATCTTAAGCACTATGCATCACGCTTCATACTTAAAGCTTTAAAATAGCAAGCAAAACCTTGCCTTACATGTTTGAAAAAGCCGGTACCATAATGATTATCAATACCACAAGCAGCATGCCGCCTGTTGGAATTAAAAGCTTAGACCCTGCTGCCGCAGCTCTTCTTTTAGCATTTTCCCTTCTTTCCATAAGGCTCTGGGACGCTTCAAGAGAAAGCAGTGGAATTATGCTTTTTGAACCCTTCTGAAGGTTCTGAACAATTATTGTAACCATTCTAGAATAGGCTAAAAGTCTCATTCTTCTTCCGAAATTCTGGTAAGCCGCTGTCTCGGAAACTCCTACCTCTAGTTCATTTACTGTACGCTGTATTTCATCATAAGCATATCTTTTAGTGCCTTTTTTAGCATAATCCTTGCTGATTCTAGTGAAAGCACCCCTTATGGTCATTCCTGAAGAAAGAAGCATGGTAAGCTTTGTTATGATTTCAGGGTAATCAATCATTACCTGTTCATCACGTAACTTTCTCTTTTCTTCAAGATCTGCATCAAGTCCTGCATAAACAGCTAGAACTGCAACTACTGACAAAACTAGCATAAGCCATACATTGTCATCTCCCGGAGTTTTATAGGTAACCTTCTTTCCTCCAACAGTATCAGGTAGTTTTAATTTTCCGTCATACTGACTTTCCTGATTAGCTGCAGCTATAGCCGCCTTTAGCTCTTCATCAAAGCTGGGTTCTTCATCTGCTATTTTTTTTTAGGTGGAACGTAGGCATAAATTATATGGATTCTTTCCTTTTTCTGATACTTCATATGTATGTTTATCTGTACTAAAATTCCTACGTTGCCCTCTGGTGAATTTTCCATATATACATTACCATAGTTATCAATGAGATCTGGTATGTCAGTCTCATAGGTAAGTTCTATGGATGTTCCAGGAACTTTACTTGGAAAAGAAAGATTCTTGCAGACATCGTTATAGGATTCATTTTCACCTAGAACTATCTCATCAAGACATTTTTCAGCCTCAGTGAAGGCAAGATCCAAGTCATCACCGGTTAATATCTTTTCATCAATATCTACTGGAATGGTAATCTCATTCTCGCCGTTATCTGCTACAACTTCTACAGTTGTACTGCCCTGTCCTGAATCAGGTCTGTCAAGCTCTGTTACCTCAGTTTCCTTTTTAGCACTGCAGGCTACTGCAACAGTTAATACTCCAGCTGTTGCAGCAACAAGCGCAACCTTTTTAATCTTAGATTTCTTATACTCAGCAACTACCTTTTTTGAATCCTCAAGAGGATTAAGTATCTCTAAATTCTCTTTAACCTTCTTATCCATTTTTCGTCCCTTTCTTTCCCATGGTCTTTGTACTGCTATACTTAAGCTTTCTCAATCACTTAATGCATTAATCTTTTAAATCTTTAATCTTTTAATTCTTTAAATCTTTAAATCTTTAAATCTTTAATCCTTTAATTCTTTAAATCTTTAATCCTTTTATCAATTAATGCTTAAAGGCAAGATGCCTTTTAAACTTCAATGTCCGTTAGCTTATCTGTATAAAAGCCCAGTACGGTGCAGGTCAAAAAAGCCCCCACCATTGTAAGTATTCCGTTTTGAGTGGTATATAGCGGTGTTAAAAAATCTCCTGAAAAGAAATGAAAATAAACTAAAATGCCATAAGGCACAAGTCTCATTATTTCAGCCTCAAGCTTCTTCTCAGTAATAGCAGTAACCATCTCATTTTTAACTTCCTGCTTACTTGCTATCATTCCACTGGTATTTCTAATTACCTGAATAAGATTTCCTCCGCTTCTTCTCGCTGTAGAAAAAACCTCAGCAAAGCTTTCCACATCTGCAATCCCTGTTCTTTCAGCAAAACTCCACAGCGCCGTTTCAAGCTGCATTCCCATGCTGATCTTATAATCAATAAGCTTAAATTCCCTCAAAACTACATTTGTATCATCATAAATAAGTTGCAGATCCCTTATAGCTGCCTTAAAGGCATTTTCCGGAGCATATCCAGCCTCAAAAGCTGATGCTAAAGAATTAAGCGCATCTACAAATTCATTGCTTATTCTATGCTCATCCTTTTCGCGCTTTTTCTTTTTATCCCCTATAATTTTTAAAGGAAAAAATAAAAATATTATTCCTGCTGCACTTAGTCTGTGAAAAAATAAATAGCCTGCAACAAGTGAAAAAAGCAGGTGCTTTAAAATGCATATAGCATAATCAGTCTTCCCATAGGTATAAATCGGTGGATCATTAGAGCTTTTTGTCTCCACACGACTTTTTAGATCATTCTCTTTTCTTTTAATTTGTAAATTCTTTTTCATTTGCATATCTTTTTTCAATCAATATTGATTCCTGCATGCTGAAGCTTCTGCCTGTTCTTTAGCCTTGTAGGCGAGCCTTCAAGCCTTCCGATTACCTTATCTTCCCTAGAGCTCTCATCCTCCTTAAATTCAAAAAGAGTATTAAGCCCTATGTCTCCATTCTCAACCTTCTTATCAAGCTCAACGATACTTAAAACCTTTCTGCTTTTATCCCTCAGCCTTCCAAGCTGAACAATGATGTCTATCGCAGAAGCTATCTGCTTTCTTACAGCAAGAAGCGGAATTTCACTTCCTAAAAGCACCATGGTCTCAATTCTTGATATGGCATCATAAGGTGAATTAGCATGTCCGGTGCTCATGCCGTTGTGTCCTGTATTAAGGGCCTGAAGCATATCTATGGCCGCGGCATCTCTTATTTCACCAATGATTACGCGGTCCGGTCTCATACGCAGCGAGGATTTAAGGAGATCTCTGGTACTTATGCCATTTTTTCCTTCTACATTTGCATTTCTACATTCAAGCCTTATTAAATTCGGCACTCCCTTTATCTGAAGCTCTGCCGAGTCCTCTATGGTAATAATTCTCTCATCCTTTGGAATAAAGCCTGAAAGTGCGTTTAAAAAGGTCGTCTTGCCACTTCCAGTTCCGCCGGATACAAAGATGTTATAGCCTGCAACTACCAGTTTCTTTAGAAAATCTGCAGCCTCTTCGCTTAATGATCCGATTTCAATAAGTTTTTTAACAGTCATTACTTCCTTTGGGAACTTTCGAATGGTTACAGCCGGCCCATCAAGCGAAATAGGTGATAAAACCACATTTACTCTCGAGCCATCAAGAAGTCTGCAGTCGACAATGGGATTAGACTCATTTATCATTCTGTTAGATTGCATTACAATCTGATTTATGACATCAAGCAGCCTTTCAGCAGAATCAAAGTGCCTTCCGCTTTCCATTAGCCTTCCGCCCTTTTCGATGAAGATTTTGTCCTTTCCATCTACCATTATCTCAGTGATATCAGGATCATCTATAAGCGTCTGAAGACAGTCAAGACCTCTTATTGAATCAAAAATATCCTTCTTAAGCTCTGCTCTTTCCGAAATACTTATAAATAGGCTTTTTGCTTCCCTGCAGATCAGTCCGTCAATTTCATCTCTTAGTTCATCATCTGAAATTTCATGGCTTAAATCCACCGTATCAACAACTCTATCTGATAAGGTGCGTCTTAACTCATCCTTATTCATCTAAAAGTCTCACCTCGATTTTCTTAAGCATTTCTTCATTTCCTCGAACACTCATGAAGCGTTTAAGCTTTCGGATCCTAGGGCTCTCATCTGCATCTCCTGCACCATCACTCATCTTATCAGTCTTCTTTGAAGGCCTTCTGCTGTTTCTTCTGTCTACAAGTATAATGTCATCACTTTCCTCAAACAGCTGCAAAAGGTGATTTCCTGCACTTCCAGCATCGATTATGATGTTGTCATAGCGCGAGTAATACTTTATGATAAGCAGCATTTTTGAAATTGCATCCTCTTTTAGCTCATTAAAATCACTAAGCGAGGTAATACCGCACAAATAGTCAAAGCCTCCTCTGCTAGAGCATATGGAAAGCTGCATCTTCTTCCAGAGTCCAAGTCCTTTTTCCTTCAGTAAAAGCTCCTCTTCATCAAGCTTTGCATCTTCTGCATAAGTTGTAAGCCTCTTAAAGTCGTCCTTTGAAAAACGTGCTTCGCAGCAATAATATAAAACGTCAGATAAATTCCCACATATTTCTTCGCCAGTCAGATTACTTTCAAAAATATCAAATGAAATAAAAAGACTCTTCTTCCTTTTTCTTGACTTTCTAAGTAGCTTTTTTATGAAGGTGATTCCTCCCTCTTCTCTAGCAATCGAATAAAAAGTCACAACCGGCACAGCTTTATCTGTAGTATCCAGGAAATCTCCTCCTGAATTATCGCCTGCATTATCGCTTTCATAATACTCACTGGTATCTAATGCCTTATCATTAGACAGGGCTACGCTTCCATTTGATCTTTTCACCTGAAGAAGCAGGCATCTCATAATTTCCTTTGCTGACTGATATTTAAAAATATGCAAAGGTGCCTTTTTCTCCTGAGCTTGCGCCGCATTATCACTTAGTATTACAGTACTATTTTTAAGCTCACTGAAACAGGCTTCATTTTCCTCGAACTGCTTTTTTGAAACTACATAAAGCAAAATTTTTGATTTTTCCTCAAAAGACTTAAGGGAAGCTATTTCTGTAAAGACTAAGGGCTGGATTTCTTTCGGACCATTTGAACGGATGTAATCTACTAATTTCAAGATGTAATCCTTATCCTCATCTAAAAATGCAAGATATTCTTCCATCAACATTTTTCCTTTTACAAAAATCAATCGATTGTCGCTGTGAATTTACCCCATTTTCGTGAAAAAATCAAGCCCCAAACGCCCTTAAATAGCCAATTTCAGTACTTTGCACAAATATCACATGCTTTATTTGTGGAACATTTTTTTACAGAAATGTCAATTTCCATTTTTTTCTTCTACATAATAAATAAAAAATGCGTCTCATTTTAACAACACTTGTTGCTGTAATGGAATATATCCCATAAACCACGAGCTTAAACTGCCTATTTAAACGCTGTAAAAAATAATTATTTCATTTGTTTTTATTTTTTTAGCATAAGCAATATTCAGCTTGTTTCACTGCTCATTTTTACTATGATTTTTACCCCTCAAATTTCAAAAAACAAACTTTCACCTCTCGCAAAGTTGTTCTAAACTCTTACTTAATCCACTTTTCAAGACCCCTCCCCAACTTAAATCCTACACGTATTTGGTGGAATTAAGAAGTAAAGCTCTAAGTAAATCACTTAGAAAAACACGAAGTAAAGTAAGAAGTAATGCTCTAAGTAAATCACGATGTAACACCCAAAATAAGATACGAAAAAAAAGGCTGTATGCTCTTTAAAACATACAGCCTTCTTCTATATTCAATTCTCCCTTAATCTAATCTATATTTTCATCATCTAATTTTCCAAGTAGCTTATATAATAGCTCATAGAGCTGCTTATATTCCTCAGGAGTAATTCTCATGCTGCAAGCCATCTTTTCAGGAACATGAACCGCTTCTTCCTGAAGTTTTTCACCTTTTTTAGTAATGCTCACATCGAGAACTCTCTCATCTTCCTTGTCCCTTTTTCTTTCAACAAGCCCCTTTTGCTCTAGCTTTTTTAGCACAGGTGTGAGAGTTCCTGAATCTAGCATAAGAAGCTCGCCCATTTCCTTTACAGTGATCTTTTTATGCTCCCACATTACCATCATGGCAATGTACTGAGTATAGGTAAGATCTATCTCGTCAAGGTAGGGCTTATACCTTCTTACAATTTCCTTGCTATATGCATAAATAGGAAAACACAACTGATTCTTCAACCTTATTGCTGCATACTTGTCATCATTCTCTTTCATTTTATCACCCGTATTTCAATGCTATTACATCTTTGACTTGATGAACTTCTCCATAAGTGGCTTTGGCTGTGCGCCAACTGTCTTTGCAACTACCTCACCATCCTTAAGAAGGAAGATTGCCGGAATGCTCTGTACACCGAACTTAGCGCAAAGCTCCGGATTCTCATCTGCATCTACATTATAGAAATCAGCCTGGCCATCAAGCTCGTCTGAAAGCTGCTCCATAACTGGTGCAAGCATCTGACATGGACCACACCATGTTGCTGAGAAATCAACTACTGCAAACTTGCTCTTTAAAGCCTCATCCATATTATCATTTTCTACTCTTACTACCATAATAAAAACCTCCGTATTTTACGGTGTCACACACCTTGTATTTTTAACTAAAAGCCCTTCTTTTTCCTGCCTATATTCACTTCAAAAATATAAACCCTTAATAGAACACAGCCACTGACATTATAATAAAGATGCTACACACTTGTCAAGGTCTTCCATGCTTGCTGTTGGTTCAAATCTTGCAACAACATTTCCTTCTCTATCAACTACGAACTTAGTAAAATTCCACTTTATCTTAGGATTATTCTTATAATCCTTATCTATACTTTTAAGAAGAAGATTCATTGCTACTGCCTTAACGCTATTTCCAAAGCCTTCAAAGCCCTTCTGAGACTTAAGATATGTAAAAAGCGGAAGCTCATTCTCGCCATTTACATCACTCTTTTTCATCTGAGGAAACTGTGTATTGTACTTAAGCGTACAGAACTCATGAATTTCTTCATCTGTTCCAGGTGTCTGGCCGGCAAACTGGTTGCAAGGTACATCGATGATTTCAAGACCCTTGTCATGATACTTTTCATACATTTCCTCTAGCTCTTTATACTGAGGAGTAAAACCACAGCCTGTTGCTGTATTAACAATAAGGATAACTTTTCCTTCAAAGCCCTTAAGTGAAACATCTTCTCCCTTAGTATTCTTAACTGAATAATCGTAAATACCCATCATATCCTCCTTTAAGACTTAAGTCTTATAAATTAATTTTTTTAAATCTAATTGTGTGCAATCTTTATACTTAGATTGTACACAATTTAATTTTATTTGTCAAGTACTTTTTTTAAAGACCTTAAACTCGCACAAAAAAGCTCATACCGGAAAATGTCCGGCATGAGCTGATTTAGTATGATTAATCAAAGTTGATATATTCAGACCTCTTTAAGATGAACTGCGAAGCCGCCAATTTCACCCTTAAGGTAGATAAAGTTTATATGTCCATCTGCTGCTCTTGTGCTTGATGACTCATCAAACTTAACGCCGGCCTTCTCCATGCGGTACATTGCACGAGGAACGCTCTTTGTGCCGATGGCGATGTGTCCGTTTGTTCCCCTGCCATTAGCCTTCATTATTTCAATGCTGTCACTAGAGAAGATAGAAGCATCACCTTCCTTATTTGCAAAGCCAAAGCTCTGGCTGAATAGACCAGCTATGCTTCTTGCTTCATCAGCATTTGCAGCATTAATACCAACGTGAACAATTCTATAATCAAGCATCTTATCAACTGCCTGCTTAGAAAGCTTAGTAATCTCATCCCAGTTCTCTTCATCAAGGAGCTTTTTAGTTACCATGAAGCTTCCGCCTGCTGCATAGATCTTGTCAAAGCTTAAGTAATCCATCATATTGTTAAGACTGATTCCGCCTGTAGGCATGAACTTTACCTTGCCATAAGGAGCTGCCATGGCCTTGATCATCTTGATGCCGCCGCTCTGCTCAGCCGGGAAGAACTTTACATATGTAAGTCCAAGTGAAAGCGCTGTCTCAATGTTGCTTGGATTATTAGTTCCAGGAATCATTGGAACACCGATTTCCTGCGCATATCTAACGATTTCAGGGTTAAGTCCCGGACTTACAAGGAACTTAGCTCCAGCTTCCTTGGCTGCATCTGCATTTGCCTTAGTAAGAACTGTACCTGCTCCAACACAGAGCTCAGGCTCAGCCTTCTTCATTTCCGGCATTACTGCCTTAGCAGCATCTGTTCTGAAGGTAACCTCGGCTGCATAAATACCGCCCTTAACAAGAGCATGTGCAAGACCTGCTGCCTTTGAAGCATCATCAAGTGCAATTACAGGTACAATACCATTTGCATATATTTCATCATAGATATTCATTATTCTACCTCTATTCTATTCATGAAACTAAGCCATAAAAGGCTGCGATAATAGGCATAAGCGCCGCTTTTTCCGCAGCCTCTACGGCTCAGTAAAAATTCAAAGACTAAAAAACTTAAATTATGGCTGCTTTCCGATGTAAGCAAGGATACCACCATCTACATAGATGATCTGACCATTGATGAAGTCTGAAGCATCTGAAGCAAGGAAAACTGCTGTTCCCTGAAGATCTTCTGGAGTTCCCCAACGACCTGCTGGTGTCTTAGCACGGATGAAGCTATCGAATGGATGCATTGAACCATCTGGCTGCTTCTCACGAAGAGGAGCTGTCTGAGGAGTAGCAATGTAACCAGGTCCGATACCATTACACTGAATGTTATATGCACCATACTCTGAACAGATGTTTTTTGTAAGCATCTTAAGGCCGCCCTTAGCTGCAGCATAAGCTGAAACTGTCTCACGTCCAAGCTCACTCATCATAGAACAGATGTTTATGATCTTTCCATGGCCCTTCTTTATCATGCCAGGAATAACTGCCTTAGAAACGATGAATGGAGCATTAAGGTCAACGTCGATAACCTGTCTCCACTGCTCAACAGTCATGTCTGTCATAGGAATTCTCTTGATGATACCAGCATTATTAACAAGGACATCAACAACGCCTACCTCTTCCTCTATCTTCTTAAGAGTTGCCTGAACCTGCTCTTCATTTGTAACGTCGCAGACATAGCCCTTTGCATCAATTCCAAGCTCAGCATAAGCCTTAAGACCCATATCTACCTTGTCCTGGCTGATATCGTTGAAAACTACCTTTGCACCTGCCTGTGCAAAAGCTGTAGCATAACCAAAGCCTAAACCATAAGTTGCACCTGTAACCCAAGCTACCTTACCAGCAAGAGAAAACTTCTTTGTAAAATCTTCCATGTTCAAATCCTCCGTAATTTTTTATTTTTTTTTACCCATATATAGTCTTTAACTTCCAAGCTATTAAGCCGGAAGATAATTTCAAATAAAATACGGGATAGCCCCATATCCCATATTTTATCTATATCAAAAAGCTTTTACGGTAGCTAACTGCCCCCGGGAACAGCCGCCGCCACTTTTGATATCTTAATAAATACACGTTCTCCGAAAGGGAAAACCTTAGTTAAAGTAGATCTATTTATAAAAGATCCTGATTCTTAATATGATCCATGTCATCATACTGCTGGTTCTCACCACACATTCCCCAAATGAAGGTGTAGTTTCTTGAACCTGCGCCTGCATGAATTGACCAGCTAGGACTGATAACTGCCTGCTCGTTTCTAACAACGATATGGCGTGTCTCCTGTGGCTCTCCCATGAAATGCATAACGAATGCATCCTCTGGAAGATCGAAGTACATATAAACTTCCATTCTTCTGTCATGAGTATGACATGGCATTGTATTCCAAACAGAACCCGGCTTGAGAGCTGTCATTCCCATTGAAAGCTGGCATGTATCAACCTGTCCTGCAACGATGAACTTATTAATAACTCTATGATTTGAATCCTCAAGACATCCGCACTCAACCTTATTCTCAGGCTTTACAATAACAACGTCATCAGATGGCTCACCTTCAAGCTTGATGAGAACTGTCTTCTTCTCGCAATGAGCTGGTGTTGAATTGATGTAGAAATGAGCTGGCTTTGAAGCGTCGTCACTTGCAAATACAACATCCTTAACTCCGCGGCTAAGATACATAGCCTCCTTATGTCCTACCTTATATTCCTTGCCATCAGCTGTAATAGTACCAGCGCCGCCGATATTAATTACACCCATTTCTCTTCTCTGAAGGAAATAATCTGCTCTAAGCTCAGCACCTGCTGTAAGAACAAGTGGCTTGTCTGTAGGAACTGCTGAACCTGTAATAATTCTATCGATATGGCTATAAACAAGCTTTATCTCATTTGGCTTAAAAAGATCGCCGATGAAAAATTCCTCGCGAAGTCTTTTAGTATCATAATACTTTGAATCCTTTGGTGATGCTGCTGTCCTAACTTCCATTTTTCTCTCCTTTTTCAAATTATTCATTTTAGCTGAAATCAGCTTACCTCAACACTTTTTATCAATTTTAAATTGTATCTAAGTTAAAGTTGAAATACTTAACTGCATTATTATAAGAAATATTCTTTACAAGCTTTGTAAGAACTCTCTCATTATCCGGGAACTCGCCGTTCTCAACTGCACTACCAAGCATGTCACAGAAAAGTCTTCTGAAATAATCATGTCTTGTATATGATAAGAAGCTTCTTGAATCAGTGAGCATTCCAAGGAATACACTGATATTTCCGATGCTTGCAAGAGTACTGATCTGCTCGCGCATTCCCTTAAGATTGTCATTGAACCACCAAGCAATACCCTGGATTACCTTACCTGCTGCGTAGCTGTCTGAGAAGCAGCCAAGAACTGTAGCAAGCATCGCATTATCAGCTGGATTAAGAGAATAAAGAACTGTCTTTCCAAGATTTCCATTTACCTCAAGGCTATCAAGGAAATCACAGAGCTGATCTGCTGGAAGATAATTATAAATGCTATCATAACCAGTATCAGGACCGAGCTTTTTATACATATTAGTATTATTATCTCTCTTTGCACCGATATGAAGCTGCATTACCCAGTCACGCTTCTTATATTCAGCAGCAACAAAGCTCATGAATGCTGTCTTGTAGATGCGCATTTCTTCATTTGATGGTTCCTTGCCAGCGAGCTTATCTGTAAATACCTTATTGACAGTGAGCTCATCAGCTGGTGCATACATAACATACTGAAGTGCATGGTCTGAAACATGGCAGCCCATTGATGAGAAGAAATCCATTCTCTTAGAAAGAGCTTCCTTAAGAGCGCTGAAGCTGTCTATTGTAACTCCTGAAACCTCAGCGAGCTTATTTATATAAGTAGTAAAATCAGGCTTCTCAATATTAAGAGCCTTATCAGGACGCCAAGCAGGAACAACCTGAACATCAAAGCTCTCATCCTCTGCAATCTGCTTATGATACTCTAATGAATCAACAGGATCATCTGTTGTGCAGATGAGCTTTACATTTGACATTTTAACGATTCCGCGAACTGAAAGAGCAGGATCTTTAAGTTTTTCACATGTCTCATTCCAGATTTCCTCTGCAGTATCGCTGCTAAGAGGCTTTGAAATGCCGAAATACTTCTTAAGCTCAAGATGGCTCCAATGGTAAAGTGGATTTCCGAATGCAGTTTCAAGTGCCTCTGCCCACTTCATGAACTTATCATGATCTGAAGCATCTCCGGTAATGTACTTTTCATCAATTCCGGCTTCTCTCATAAGACGCCACTTGTAATGGTCTCCGTAAAGCCAGACCTGAGTGATATTTTCAAATCTTTTATCCTCAGCAATCTCCTTTGGGCTGATATGACAATGATAATCAAGCACCGGTGCATCCTTTACAACATCAAAAAGCTTTTTAGCAGTTGGTGTTGAAAGAAGGAAGTCCTCTGACATAAACTCCTTCATTATAAATCTCCTTTCGAATCTGATAGCATATTTAATTTTTAATTGTAATTTTTATTTTTTTCTTTCATTTTTTCCACAAAACTCTTTAAAAGTATGAAAGAATCACGTTTTTCGCCGCCTTCTTTTATGAAAGCGTTTACATAAGCATATTATATAACATTTTTTCGATATTTGCAACCACTTTTTTCAAAAAAATTGTTGACATATTTCAAAAATTGTTGTAATATATATGTAAGCGTTTACATTGTGATTTTTAAATAGCTCAAAGGGCGGTACCCTAGCCGCTCTGATGGGCTATTTTCTCACATTTAATGTAACTACTAAATATAGAATTACTCAACCTTTAAACAGTTTTTTCTTATATCTAAAGCGCTTACATTTGTAAGAAATATGGAAAGTGTTAAAAGCGCAGAATGGCAGGTAAATATGCAGAGATATATCAGGATCAATGATGTCGACAATGTAGCAGTTGCTCTTACTCCTCTTGGTAAGGGAGAGGTTACTTCCTTTATCAGTGCATCAGATCCTTCTAATAAATTAGAGGTGGTTCTCTCAGAAGACATACCACAAGGTCACAAATTTGCGCTTTGTGATTTAAAAACCGGCAGTAAAATAATAAAATATGCCAATCCTATTGGCACTGCCACCGCAGATATAATCACCGGAAGCCATGTTCATACTCACAACATCAAAACAACTCTCGGTGATATAAATGAATATACTTATACAAAACAGGTAACTGATTTCCCAAAGGAAGAGCCTTTTTATTTCAACGGCTATCTTCGTAAAGATGGAAGGGCCGGCATCAGAAATGATATCTGGATCATCCCAACTGTTGGCTGTGTAAATGGTCTTGTCAAATCGCTTGAAAGAGCTGGTAATGCTAGACTCAGAAAAGAGGGTATCGATGACATAGTAGGCTTTACTCATCCATATGGCTGCTCCCAGATGGGGCTCGATCAGGAAAATACCCGTCATATCCTTGCAGACCTCATAAAGCATCCAAACGCAGGCGGCGTTCTTGTTGTAGGTCTTGGCTGCGAAAACAGCAACATTCCTGTAATGATGGATTATCTTGAAGGCTATGATGAGTCAAGAGTGCGTTTTTTAGTTGCACAGGATTTCACAGACGAATTTTCAGAGGGAATAAAGCTCCTTTCTGAATTAATAGATAATGCTTCAAAGGATAAGAGAGTTCCGATAAGCAGTGAAAAACTTATTGTCGGACTTAAGTGCGGAGGTTCTGATGGACTTTCAGGAATCACCGCAAATCCAACCGTTGGCGCTTTCTCCGACTTCCTTATTAAGCACGGCGGAACAACCATCCTCACGGAAGTTCCTGAGATGTTCGGTGCTGAAAAGATCCTCATGAACAGATGTGCAAATGAAGAACTTTTCGAAAAGACCGTCAATCTCATAAATGATTTCAAGGATTATTTCGGACGCTACAATCAGGTGTGCTATGAAAATCCTAGCCCAGGAAATAAAAAGGGCGGAATTACAACTCTTGAAGATAAGTCTCTTGGCTGTACTCAAAAAGCTGGAAAGAGCGAAGTAGAAGGCGTTCTTAAATATTCAGAGCCTGTTATGAACAAAGGTCTGAACCTGCTTTCAGCTCCGGGAAACGATATGGTAGCTGCTACTGCCCTTGCTTCATCAGGTGCACAGCTTGTGCTTTTCACAACAGGACGTGGAACTCCGTTCTCATCTCCTGTTCCTACAATTAAGATTTCATCTAACACTCTGCTTTTCGAAAAAAAGCCAGGCTGGATTGATTTTAATGCAGGTGTCATTGTTACAGAAGGAAAATCAATCAATGATACTGCCATGAACCTCGCTGATTTCGTAAAGGAGGTTGCTGAAGGACGGAAGGTAAAGAGTGAGCTCTCCTTCTATAAGGATATCGCGATTTTCAAGGACGGCGTTACCTGCTAACACCATATTTAACTTATTGAAATAATCTGACCGTATGGACGTACAATACGGTAGTAGCACCAAACAATAATACAAATAATAATGAAAGGGGTTTAAAACACAAAATGGAAACTTTATCTTACAAGACTCTTGAAGCCATGAATTATGATGGTTATCTTTTAAAGGATGCTCCTGAGCGAGTACTTCAGTTCGGAGAAGGAAATTTCCTCCGTGCTTTCGTTGATTACTTTATAGATTGCATGAATGAGCGTGCCGGCTTTAATTCAAAAGTAGTTCTTTGTCAGCCTATCGCACAGGGACTTTCAGAACTTTTAAATGCTCAGGACTGTCTCTATACACTCTATCTTAGAGGCTTTGAGAACGGCGGTGCTGTAAATAACAAGAGAATCATCTCATGTGTATCACGCTGCATCAACCCATATGCTGACTATGAAAGCTATCTTAAGAACGCTGCAAATCCAGACCTTCGTTACATCGTAAGTAACACAACAGAGGCTGGTATCGCTTATGATCCATCATGCAATTTCGAGGATAAGCCAGCAAACAGCTTCCCTGGAAAGCTTACACAGCTTCTCTATGAGCGTTTCAAGCTCTTTGGTTCACAAAAGGGCAAGGGCTTCATCATTCTTTCATGCGAACTTATCGATGATAATGGTAAAGAGCTTAAGAAGATCGTAAAGAAATACATCGAGCAGTGGAAGCTCGGAAGTGAATTCGAAAAGTGGATCGATGATGAGAACATCTTCTGTTCTACTCTTGTAGATAGAATCGTTCCTGGTTATCCACGTGCTGAAATTGATAAGATAAATGAAGAAAATGGTTATAAGGACAACTGTGTTGATACTGCAGAATGCTTTGGTTTCTGGGTAATCGAAGGTCCTGATTCAATCGCAGAGGAAATTCCTTTTGCAAAGGCAAAGCTCCCTGTTCTTGTTACAGCTAATCACAAACCATACAAGCAGCGTAAGGTTCGTATCCTCAACGGCGCTCATACCTCTTTTGTTCTTGGCGCTTACCTCGCAGGTCAGTCAATTGTTCGTGACTGCATGCATGATGAAGTTATCGCAAAGTTCATGAATGATACAATTTATGATGAGATCATTCCTACTCTCACCCTTCCAAAGGATGAATGCATGGAATTTGCCGCTGCTGTTACAGAGCGTTTCAAGAATCCATTCATTGACCATGCACTTCTTTCAATTACACTCAATTCCACCTCAAAGTGGAAGGCTAGAGTAATGCCATCCTTCAAGGGCTATGTAGAAAAGTTTGGAAAGCTTCCTAAGAACATTACAGCTTCACTTGCTTTCTATATTGCATTCTTTGCTGGAATCACAGGTTCTAAAGATAACTACAAGATCACAGAAAATGGTCTTATGGCAATGAACGGTGACAGAGAATATGCAATCAAGGATGATGCTCCTGTACTTGAATTCTATGCAGCTCATAAGGACGACGATTCAAAGACTCTCTCAAAGGCAGTTCTTTCAAACGAGAGCTTCTGGGGCGAGGATCTTTCAGCATATGAAGGTCTTACAGACAAGGTTACAGAGCTCCTCGATAGAATCAAGGCCGAGGGTGCTTACGAAGTATTCAAGAGCCTGTAATGCATATTTAAATATGTACATTTAGATACGTACATAAGAACGCAAATGCAAATACACAGATGTAAAAAACACAATTGTAAAAACTTACACAAAAAACGCACTTGTAAATATGTGCAAGTAATTATATACTTGTATATGTACACTTTGGGTGCACAACAAAAATATACAAGGGAATTTCTTCCTATTAAGAAAGGGTTTTTAACATGAATAAAAAGGTAGTTACTTTCGGTGAACTTCTTCTTAGACTTTCACCATTTGGTTACAAGAGAATAGTTCAGGCCGAGTCTTTTGAGGCAATTTATGCAGGCGCTGAAGCAAACGTTGCAGTTTCACTTGCTGTTATGGGCGTTCCTAGTGCTGTTGTTTCAAAGGTTCCAGCACATGAAATCGGACAGTGCGCAGTTAATACCCTCAGAAAATGGGGCGTTGATACTTCAAACATAGCTCGCGGCGGCGACAGACTTGGTATCTATTTCATTGAAAAGGGCGCATCACAGCGTGCTTCTAAGGTAGTTTATGATAGAGCTAATTCTTCAATCGCTACTGCCCTTGCTTCAGATTTTAACTGGAAGGAAATCTTCGCTGATGCTTCAATCTTCCATTTTTCAGGAATTACACCAGCTCTCAGTGATTCTCTTGCAGCTATTACGCTTGAAGCTGTAAAGGCAGCAAAGGAGCTTGGAGTTACAGTTTCCTGCGACGTAAATTACCGCAGTAAGCTCTGGAGCAGAGAAAAGGCTCAGAAGGTCATGGCTCAATACATGCCATATATCGATATCTGCATTGCTAACGACGAGGAAGTTACTGATGTTTTCGGTATCCCTCTTGAGGGTGCTGACATCAATAAGATTGCAGCCGACCTTGCAGAAAAGTATGGTTTCAAGGCTATCGCAATCGATCATCTTGATTCAGTATCATCTAATGAAAACTATTGGCAGGCAATGTACTATACAAACGGCCAGGTTTACAACAGCTCAAGATATCATACTGTAGTTATCGACCGTGTAGGTCTTGGTGATGCCTTTGGCGCAGGTCTCCTTTATGGAATTTACAATGAATTCGATCCTCAGAAGACCATCGAATGTGCTATTGCAGCGTCAACACTCAAGTATTCTATCGAAGGCGATTCAAATATCGTTACAGCTGATGAAGTGCTTGCACTCGTTGCAGGAGCTGCATCAGGCGGCGTTCAGAGATAAACGCCTAAAAAAGCTATTTCCTTTTTTAAATATAATTCATACCCTCACACAAAGAGAGCTGCATCCTTCGATGCAGCTCTCTTTATTTTATATTATATTTGTCATATTTGATATTAACTATTTTATAAATGACCCACGGGCGAAAACCCATTACCTTTAGGTGATGGGTTTTCGCCCGCCTTGTCATAATGCCGTACAATGTACGGTTGTGCGTATCCTTATACTGTTACCATATAAGGAATCCGACATGACCTCGACAATGATATAAAGGCTTTTTACATATAACTCACTGGGCTATACTTACTCTGACCCGACTTAAAGTTATATTTCCTTTAAAGGCGGCTTTAAACTTTCCTACTGGCAGAGCTCTGCTACTACAGCTGAGATGTCCTTACCATCAGCCTTGCCCTTAAGCTCAGCCATAACTGCCTTCATTATCTGTCCCTTATTCTTGGTTGCGATTACTTCTGCAAACTTTTCTGTAAGTACAGCCTTAATTTCATCCTTGCTCATCATCTTTGGAGCATATTCTGAAATTACATCGAACTTGAACTGATATTCCTTTAATAGATCTTCTCTATCCTTAGGACAGCTCTCAAGCTGCTCCTTAGCTGACTTCTGTTCCTTGAGAATTGCTCTGTCAACAAGCTCATCCTTTATGTCATCTCTTGTTCCCTCATCGATGGCAAGCTTCTTAACAGCCTGTACAAGAGTTGAGATAACCTCCTTACGCTCCTTATCATGTGCCTTCATTGCAGCGATCATATCGCTCTGAAGAGTCTTCATTTCCATAACTTATTTCCTCCATTCATTATTCTTATTATTTTCCATCGACTTTACATCGATTTTCCATCAAAACATATCAATAAAGACGTGAGTGCTTTTATACACCCACGTCCTATTATAACGCATTTTTTTAACTCGTCAAGTATTGAAGTTAAGCTTTCGCTTGAACCATCATCTCAGCAAACTTCTTTATATTGCTTGCATTTGACTGCTTTTCAAAGCTGCCATCCTTTACTACTACAAGGGTAGGTGCCTGCATAATTCCAAATGCTTTTACAAGCTCTGGATTGTCCTCTGAATCAACAATTACATATGGTACTTTTGCCTTTTCAAGGAAGCTCTCTGCCATCTTGCAATTTGGACAGGTCTTAGTTGTAAAAAGATAATTTCCATCCTTTAAAACGGTAACCACGTCTGATGGGGCCTCTACCTCTGCCTTTGAGATGTCAGGAAGAAGATCGCAGGCCATATTTACGCTAAGCCCCTTTACCATTGCTACTCCGTCCTTATTCTTAGCTATCTTATAATCATGCTCGATACGGTCGCGGGTATACTCTACTCTATCTGCATATTCCTGGCTCTTGCCTGCATTCCAGTTCTTAACCGGACGATAATAACCAGTAATACGGCTATATACCTCAGTTTCCTCTGAGCAGTATGGGCACTTATAAACCTCACCTGCAATATAGCCATGATTGCGGCATACTGAATAGGTAGGTGAAAGGGTATAGTATGGAAGCTTGTAATTTGTAGCGATGGTACGAACAAGCTTTGCTGCTGATTTCCAATCAGGAAGCTTTTCACCAAGGAAGGTATGGAATACTGTTCCTGAGGTGTAACGTGTCTGAAGGCGGTCCTGAATGTCAAGTGCTGCAAATACATCCTCTGTATAATTAACAGGAAGATGGCTTGAATTTGTATAATATGGAACCTCTCCCTCTGCTCCTGCTGTCTTAATATCCGGATACTTTTCCCTATCATGCTTTGCAAGACGGAAGGAGGTAGACTCTGCTGGAGTAGCCTCGAGATTGTAAAGATCACCATACTTTTCCTGATAATCCTTAAGACGCTCTCTCATATGATCTAATACTTCTACAGTAAAATCCTGAGTCTCCTTATGGGTAAGATCTTTGCCGAGCCAAGCTGCATTGAGTCCTACTTCATTCATTCCAACAAGACCGATGGTCGAGAAATGATTATTGAAAGTTCCAAGATAACGCTTTGTATATGGATATAAGCCCTCATTAAGAAGCTTTGTAATAACGCCTCTCTTTACCTTTAAAGATCTTGCTGAAAGATCCATGAGCCTATCTAATCTCTTATAAAATTCCTCTGGTGTCTTTGAAAGATATGCTATTCTTGGCATGTTGATAGTAACTACGCCAACTGAGCCTGTACTTTCACCTGAACCAAAGAAGCCACCTGTCTTCTTGCGGAGCTCTCTTAAATCAAGACGGAGTCTGCAGCACATTGAACGTACATCTGATGGCTGCATGTCTGAATTGATATAATTTGAGAAATATGGAGTTCCATATTTTGAAGTCATCTCGAAGAGAAGACGGTTATTTTCTGTATCTGACCAGTCGAAATCTCTTGTGATTGAGTAGGTAGGAATTGGATACTGGAAACCTCTGCCATTTGCATCGCCCTCGATCATAATCTCGATATAGGCCTTATTTATCATATCCATTTCCTTCTTGCAATCCTTATAGCAGAAATCCATTTCCTTTCCGCCAACAATTGCAGGAAGCTCTGCTAAATCATTAGGAACTGTCCAGTCAAGAGTAATATTTGAGAATGGAGCCTGAGTTCCCCAGCGGCTTGGAGTATTTACGCCGTAAACAAAGCACTGAATGCACTGCTTTACCTCGTCATAAGAAAGATTGTCGATTTTTACAAATGGAGCAAGGTAGGTATCAAAAGATGAGAAGGCCTGAGCTCCTGCCCATTCATTCTGCATGATTCCAAGGAAATTTACCATCTGGTTGCAAAGAGTTGAAAGATGCTTTGCCGGTGCAGAGGTGATCTTGCCTGGAATTCCGCCAAGACCTTCCTTGATGAGCTGCTTAAGAGACCAACCTGCGCAATAACCTGTGAGCATAGAAAGATCATGGATATGGATATCTGCATTTCTATGCGCATTAGCTATTTCCTCATCATATATTTCTGAAAGCCAGTAATTAGCTGTTACTGATCCTGAATTATTAAGAATAAGACCTCCGACTGAATAAGTAACAGTCGAATTTTCCTTTACTCTCCAGTCTGCTTCATTTACATAGCTGTCAACTATTGCCTTATAATCAAGGATGGTAGATTTCATTCCACGGATCTTCTCGCGGTTCTTACGATAAAGAATATATGCCTTTGCAACATCTGAATAGCCGCAATCCTCAAGAACCTTTTCAACTGAATCCTGAATGGCCTCTACTTCGATTTTTCCATCTTCGATCTTCGGCTGGAAATCTGCCGTAACCCTAAGTGCAAGAAGGTTCATGATATCATCAGTATAAACCTTGTTCTGTGCATCGAAGGCTTTAGCCATGGCCTGGGAGATTTTTGTCAGATTAAAATCTCTTACTTCGCCATCTCTCTTAATAACGCTTACATTCATGTTTGTTAGACCCCTTTCATTTCCGTAAAATTAGCATAATAATTATAAAATCAATCATGTTGATATTTTTACACATATAATTTGAATGCTAAAATGCTCCCTAACGCATCGGTTAAATTATATCAAAGGTAAATCTTAGTGTCAATGATCAAAAGTGGCATATTTTGAATATTAAAAAAGTATAACCACAAGATGTTGTGGTTATACTCCGTTAAATTTACAATTTATTCCATTAAACACATATTTCAAAAACGCATTTATTTAGCTTTCAAGTATTTTTTTAGAACACTTTTCTCATATTTTTTCCTTTAGAAATATAAAAACTTGTGCTTTTATTCTATCGGTGTAGTATCCTAAAAGTCACCTCTTAAAGTTACTCTTAAAGTTACTCGTAAAGTTACTATCAAAGCTATCTCCAAGTTCTCTCAATATGCTCTCTAAATGCTCTCTAAACTCTCTCGAAACTCTCTAAGTACTACGCTATTTCATCAGCTTTCCAGCTATATCATTTGAAAGAACAGCCTCCACATGGATTCCATCCTCTGCATACTCTTCCTTAAGAACAGTTCCATACTTATGAACAAGGTTGAGCTTTCCAGCGTCTGCATAGCTTATAACTAGTTCCACCGTCTTTCTTAAGTTTTTAACGACCTCGCTTATTGCCGCAAGCAGTGCTTCCTTGCCGTAGCCAGTCTTCATTGAAACCTTTACGGTCTTATCTGCCTTAAGATCCTTTAATATTCTTGCCTCTATTTCTTCCTCTGGTATCGCATCCTGCTTATTGAGCACTGTAATTACAGGCTTGTCGCCTGCCCCAAGCTCATCTAGCGTCTTATACACAATACCCATCTGCTGCTCGGCAGTTTCACTCGAGGCATCAACAACATGGATCAGAAAATCTGCATATTTTGCCTCTTCAAGAGTCGACTTAAAGGATTCCACAAGCTGATGAGGAAGCTTACTGATAAAGCCTACTGTATCTGTAAGCAGTACTGAAGTTCCATCCTCTAGCTCGCAGCTCCTAGTTGTTGCATCAAGAGTGGCAAAAAGCTTATTTTGTGCTAATACATCTGCCCCCGTAAGTGCATTTAAGAGAGTAGATTTTCCCGCATTGGTATAGCCGACAATGGCCGCTACCGGAACCGGGCTCTCCTGCCTTTTTTCTCTCTGAATTCCGCGGCTCTTAGCCACTTCATCAAGCTCTCTTCTGATTGCTGCTATTCTATCTGTAAGAACTCGTCTATCACTTTCAAGCTTACTTTCACCAGGTCCTCTTGTTCCAATACCACCGCCAAGTCTTGACAGATTAACGCCTTCACCAGAAAGCCTTGTCTTTCTATCTCTTAACTGGGCCATCAATACCTGGAGCTTACCCTCTCTTGAGGTTGCATGGAGCGCAAATATATCCAGGATAAGAAGTGTCCTGTCTAGTACCTTTATATCAGGATTTACTGCAGAAAGCGCATTCGAAATATTTCTCATCTGAGATGGCGATATTTCATCATCGCAGATAACTCCGTCCGCCTTTGTCTCTTTTACTAACTCTGCAAGCTCTTCTATCTTGCCCTTTCCAAGATAGGTTCTTTTATCCCATCTCTCACGAAGCTGAAGAATTCTGCCTGCCTCTTCTCCTCCATCTGTATCAAGAAGGTCTGAGAGCTCATCCAAAGACCTCTCAACATCCTCACGGTCCTCATCCGAAGCTGCCGCAAGAATAAATCTTTCTTTCTTTTCTGCTGTCTCTATCATAATCTACCATTCATTTTTTTATTTTAAGACTATTGATTCTTAGTAATAATTCTGGTTGCTGATAATATTCTTTATCAGCTCCTGCTCCTTGACCATCATTTCATCTTCAGGATATAGCTCAAGATAGCTGTTTATGCTCTCAAGCGCCTGCTCAAAATCACCCTTTGCCTCATTTTCATTAATTTCATCCAGCTTTGTCTGAACAAAGTCCAGCTGAGTATAATTCACAAAAGGGATACCCTCTATCTTTTCATTTCCATTTTCCGAATTGAAGGATACGTACTGCTTTACGCTCTTTTCATATTCATTTGCCGCATTTAGAGATAATAAAAGCTGCTCCATTCTCTTTGCCTCATCGCTATTTCCTGCTTCCTTATAGGCAACATAGGCAAAATAGGCTCCGGTTATGTCCTCAGGATCTCTTCCTGAAAAAGCGATCCTTACAGCACTCTCATATTTTCCCTTGTCAAAGAACTTGCGTGCAAAATACTCTCTAGCACCTAAAACAGCATCCTCTGATGCTAAATATTCATTGCAAAGTCTCTCAAGTTCAGAGTCATTTGGCGCAGTGTTGAGCTTTGATATAAGTATCATGCGCTCCATCGCCCCCTTGCAGCCTTTAGCCTGCTCCTCTGGCATCGAGCCTGAAAAGAGTTCTTCTTCTATATTGTCTATATTCTTAAGCGTCTCTTTGTACTTTCCCTGGGCAAACTCTGAAACCGCCATAATATAATAGGCCTTACTGTTATTTTCCCTTATCATTTCAACATCGCTCTCTCTTATTAGAGAAGCTGCCGTCTCTTCTGCCTTTGCATAATCTCTTAGACCGATATTGGCATAGGCCATGTTGAAAATATAAAGAGCATAGTCCGGCTTTTCTTTGTGAGCAGCCTCAAATTTAGATAGCGCCTCTTCATAATTGCCAGCTTTATATTCACTTACACCCTGCTGATAAAGTGAATCAGCATTAGAGCAGCCTGTAAATGCAAAGCCTGCTGCAAGCACCATGCTAAAGAGCTTTACTCTCATTCTATTTATTTTTTTATTAAGCTTCATTTAACGATCCGATTCACTGATTATTTTTCATTGTTCTTGAGAAATCCTCGATTGCTGCTGCAACACGAAGTCCTACCGGCTTCTTCTTTGCAGTAAGCATGTCATTATATTCTCCAAGATCTGCTGCAGCTACCATTTTTGTGAAAGGTATTTTCTGACATGAAACCTGCTTCTGCTGAATCTGGCTCCATCTCTTTTCAGTACTATCTACGTTGCAGTTTGCAAAGTCCGCAAGCTGAACATAAATAAATGGAAGCTTTGAATTTGTAAATATGTCTCTAAAATCTCTGACAATGCTTTCAAAGGTATATTCAAAGCCGTCAGGAATTATAAGGTCATTTTCACCGCCGTAAAATACCACCGCCCTTATTGAAAGTCCTGCAAGCGGTCTTATCATCGCATTGAAAACTCCAGATGGTTCATTGAATTCATCCATTCCATACTCCATGGACTGACACTTGTGATATACCGTATAATTCCATAGGCCGGAAAGATCAACAGAGAAAAACTCACCTTCTTTATCAATTTCCTCAGCTCTCTCTTCCATTCCCTCAGCGCCCTTTCTGCTGAAGTTAGCATATCCCATGGAAAACAGGTAATAATTTTCTGACAGCCATGATTTATCCGCTAATATATCAGTTTCATCCACTGAACCTATTATAAGCCTATAGTTCTTATCCGGCACAAATCCACCATTTTTCCAATGAACTCTTAAATCGATCTTAATTTCATTTTCCCCTTCATGAAGAAGCTCTGAACTGAATTTGTAGATTCTTCTCTTAAAGCGGTGATTACAGCTGCCTATGCAGGTTCCATTTATATATACTATATCTTCATCATTAATTATTCCAAGACTTAGCATACAGTCATTTTTATCACTAGGAACGTAGCCCAGGCTATTTTCTGCATTTTTTGCACATTCAAGATTTTCCTTTGAAAGAGTGAATTTATAGGAAAGGTAAGCCCCTCCTACAAAGCCATCAAGCGGTCCTTCAAGGAAAAGACCAGGAACTCTGATAATTCCTTCTTCAATTACATTATCCTTATTCTTTTCCAGTGCATCATTCCAATCTTTTCTATTTTGCTCATCAGCCTTTTTCAGAGCTTCAAGATACCCCTTTGTCGTGATGAACCTTATGCTCTGCTTGTATCTGGTAAAATATCTTTCCTCTGGCGTTGCAAATATATACTTAGGCTTTACAGTTCCTTTATCAAAAATCAGTTCCTTGTCCGGGAAGGTAAGGTGTCTTCTTGATACAAAGGAGTGTAAGAATGTGCCCTCTGCTGCTGCATCAATAATTCCAACAGGCACGCTTCTATCATTAGAGCGCAGTTTTTCCGCAAAGAAATAAGCTACAGCAGAAAAATCAAGCCCTCTCTCATCCTGAGCACTTACCCAGCTTCCTTCTTCTACTATAGAATCCTCTTCCACAAACTTGCAGGCCTTTTTCACCGAAAAATAGCGGAGAAGTTCATCATTTTTCCCATGGACCTCCTTCGCGTACAGCTCTAGCGTATCGCGTACCTTCAAGGCCATATTATCTCCGCCTGATACCACAAATACATCGCCGAAATAAACGTCCTTTGCAGTGAAATCTCCTGCCTGTATTTCGTAAGGTCCACCTGCAGGCATAGCCGGAAGCACTGCCATCCATCTTTTACCCTCATACAAAGTGACCTTATTTGAATAAACTATCTTTTCTTCTTCTGTAACAATTTTTATGTCAAGAACACCGTCAATCTTTGATATGCCAAATATCTTAACCGGCATATTTCTCTGCAATATTGCTCCATCAGTAAACAGTGCACTGATTCCTGATAAATTTTTACCCATGCCACCTCTTCTTCTATAAAACTAGTCCTAAGCTTCGTCCATTTCAACCGTAACTGTCCACTCCGAACCATAAACAGTAACATCTTTAACCGTGCCTGTCTTTGTATCAAGCGGATCATTCATGTTATTAGACATTGCAAGCGCCGGAATTATAGTATAATAATAAACTGTTCCTGAAAGCGTAGATAATGTCGATTCTGCAACCTCTATCCTGTCACCCGGATGAAGAAGGTCCTCACGTGACATTCTGAAATCAACCAATTTTCCCATTATAATTCACCTTCTATAACTCTTCAATAATTCTTAGCTTAAGTCTACATGGTACTCTTCGTCTTCAATTACCATATCGATTTCCTTTAAATCGAACTCTGAATCAAGCACCTCTACCACATAAGTAATAGAATCATCTGCTCCTCCAAGTTCCTCTGACTTTAAGGTATATTCACCATTTTCAAGATTATCAATGAGATTGCTTACATCATCATAAATGTCATAGCCACTTATATCTCCATGATATCCTGCTTCTTCAAGTCTTTTCTCTATTTCTTCGTAAATTTCTTCCATTTGTAAATCCTCCGCAAAATTACTGCTCGATTTTTTCCGCAACTTCGCTGCGCATTTTATATATGCAGTGCGCTGGTACAAAGCCTCTTACACTTGAAAGAGGATAAATATTTGTGCACTGACCGATTACTGTTCCAGGATTGAGTACGCTTCCGCAGCCTACCTCAACATTGTCTCCTAAAATGGCTCCCATCTTCTTAAAGCCTGTCTCGATATCGGTTTCCTTATTTCCTGTATGAATTACAACAGGCTTCTTATCCGACTTAACATTAGATGTAATTGAACCAGCTCCCATATGTGACTTATAGCCCAAAATCGAGTCACCTACATAATTGTAGTGTGGAACCTGTACATTATCAAAAAGAATTACATTCTTAAGCTCTGTAGAATTACCAACTACTGCGCCTCTACCAACGATAGCGCTTCCGCGTATGAAAGCACACTGTCTGATTTCTGCATTTTCCATAACGATAAGAGGTCCACCTAAATAAGCTGTCTTATACATAATCTTTGCTGTTTTATGAACCCAGACATTTTCTTCAAGCTGAAGATATTCGTCTGATGGAAGAGTCTTTCCAAGCTTAATTATGAAATCCTTTATTTCAGGAAGAACTTCCCATGGATAGGTCTTTCCCTCAAACAGCGGAGCTGCTATTGTCTTCGATAAATCAAACATGTTGCTGATCTTCATATCCTCTAAATTCATTTTTCTACTTCCTTTCCTTTACCTAACCCTCTGTGTTTTTTAGCGCTATTTCAGTACTTTCCATGCAGTCATCTGCAGTTATCTGCAGTTATCCGCGTATAACTGCGTATAACTGCGTTTATCCACGTTTATCCGCATTTTATCTACATTTATCCGCGTTTTTTTCTGCATTTTTTTCGCACTTAAATACTTTCACAACCGCTAACGATTCTATTATAATAATTATGTCCATAAATTTCAATATAGATTTATGACATACGATTTTTTCCTGCCATATTAATGCCTGCTCTTAGGCCTTCTTTTTATTAGTTGTAGTTTTCCTCACTGCGCTCTTTTTATAGGAGCCGCTCTTTCCTCCGGACCCCGCAGCCTCCTTAATTTCCTTCTCGGAGTAATATTCTTTTGCCTTATTATACTGAGCTATGAGAGCTTTTGAATTATTAAAGCCCTTAATGCCGTCTGTATATTTCTTTACATAATCCGTCATCTTCTTCATATACTCATCAGCTGTAATAGAGCCCTCTGCTACAAGGGTAAGTCCCTTTTCCCAGCTTGCGGTGAGCTCTGCGTTGAGCAAGGATTTTATTGAATTTTCAACTACAATTTCTATTATCTCACCGAATAATGCCGGCTGAACCACTTGGCTCTTACTATTTATCTGAATATAGCCATTATTTTGAAGCTTTTTTAATATTTCTGCTCTTGTCGCCGAGGTTCCGATTCCGCTTCCCTTTATCTGCGCTCTTAATTCTTCATCCTCTATGAGATTTCCCGCATTTTCCATTGCAAGAATAAGAGAACCCGAGGTATAACGCTTAGGAGGTAGGGTACTTCCTTCTTTAATTTCATAGCCGTCCTCCTCTAGGACATCGCCTTTTTTAAGCTTTGAGAGTACCTCATACGAAGCCTTTCCAGCTTCTCCTTCAAACTCCTGATTTTCTTCCTCGCCATTTGCCTTATTTTCTTTTTCCTCTAAAGCTTCCTTATCAGCCTCTTTCTTTTCCTGCTCATTTCCATCCTTAGAGGAATTTTTCTTTCCAAAATCAGCCACCTTAAGATAGCCCTCTTCCTTTAAGACACTGAAATTAGCATAGAAATTCTCATTATCCTTTGTAGCTGTAACAGCCATCTTTGAATAAACGGCCGGTGGATAAAAAATTGATAAAAATCTCTGACATATAAGAACATACGCCCTTTTTGCCTCATGTGAGAGCTTTCCTAAATTTTCAAATCCTGTTCCCGTAGGTATTATTGCGTAGTGGTCAGTAATGGCCTTGTCATTGGTATATTTACTTTTCGCTATGGATTTATAAGCCTCTCCTGAAAGAATTTCATCAGTAAACTGAGAAAACTGAGGGAGCTTTCCTATTCCCTTTATATTTTTATCTATCACCTTTGCTATGGCTGTTGAAAGCACTCTTGCATCAGTTCTTGGATAGGTAGTAAGCTTCTTTTCATAGAGCTCCTGTGCTATGTTAAGAGTCTGATCAGGACTTATCTTCAGCACTCTGCTGCAGGTGCCCTGTAGCTCAGCAAGATTAAAGAGCAGCGGAGCATTCTTTTTTTCTGTCTTTCTGGTAATGTCAGTAATTACCATAGGTGACTGCGAGCTCTTTAGCTCATTTATAAGACCTTCTGCGCCATCTTTTTTCTTGAAGCCCTTTTCATTATAAAGAGCAGGAGTATTGAAATATTTTGATTTTTCATTTACTCTCCACTCTGCCGGGAACTTTGCAATATTTCCATCATTGTCCTTAGAAAAGGTTCCAAGCACACGGTAAAACGGTGTCTTTACAAAATCTCTTATTTCTCTTTCCCTTCTGACTACCATTCCAAGTACACAGGTCATTACTCTGCCTACAGCTATTACCGCCATATCTCTTCCAAGGAACTCTTTAACATCCCAGGAATACTTAAGTGAAAGTACTCTTGAGAAATTAATTCCCATAAGATAATCTTCCTTTGCTCTTAAATACGCACTATCTGAAATATTATCATATGCACTCTCAGGCTTAGCTTCACGGATTCCTCTAAGGATTTCCTCCTCTGTCTGAGAATCGATCCAAACTCTTCTTCTATCCTTATCCTTTGGTACCTTTGCCATCTGATCTACAAGGCGGTAGATATATTCTCCTTCTCTTCCCGAGTCGGTACACACATATATGCGTTCTACATCCTTACGGTTAAGGAGCGAGCTTACCACATCAAACTGCTTTTTAACCGCTGGTATTATTTCATATTTATATTCCTGTGGAATGAATGGAAGGGTTGTGAGAGACCATTTCTTTAAAGCCGGATCATAGCTTTCAGGGTAGCTCATTGTTACAAGATGACCAACGCACCAGGTAACTATGGCATCCTCAGCTTCAAGATAACCATCACCGCGCCTAAAATCCTTATTCAGAGCCTTCGCAAATTCCTGAGCAACACTAGGTTTTTCTGATATATATAAATACTTTGCCAAACTATAACCTCCTGATGTTGAATTCCACGATGTTTACATGCACAAAAATATAAGGCCATGTATGCACGTACATCCCCATGCATAACATAGCCTTAATATTTTAATATCATTTTATGTTTAAATCAAGTACTATTTATCATAATACTTAAACTAAACCAGATTAAAATTAGTTGATTCTAGCCTTTAATGCTGCGCTGAGTTCCTCATAGCCTGGCTTTCCAAGAAGAGCGAACATGTTCTTCTTATAGCTCTCAACACCTGGCTGGTTGAATGGGTTAACTGCAAGAAGATAACCTGAAACAGCACATGCAAACTCGAAGAAGTAAAAAAGCTCACCAAGAGACTCTTCATCGCGCTTTGCAACATTTACTACGAACTGAGGAACATCACCATCTGTATGAGCTACTCTAGTTCCCATCATTGCCTGCTGATTTACATAATTTACTGTCTTGCCTGCAAGATAGTTAAGACCATCTGTATCTACTGCTTCCTCTTCGATTGTAAAATCGTCTGTAGGCTGCTCAAGATTCATGATTGTCTCGAACATGACTCTTGATCCATCCTGAATGAACTGACCCATTGAATGAAGATCTGTTGTAAAATCAACTGATGCTGGGAAAATGCCCTTATTGTCCTTACCCTCTGACTCACCAAAGAGCTGCTTCCACCACTCACCAACGAAATGGAAAGATGGCTCGAAGTTTCCAAGGATTTCAACTGACTTTCCCTTTCGATATAATATATTTCTAGCGGCTGCATACTGCATTGATGGATTTTCATCAAATGAAGCACTCTTAACAAGCTTTCTCATGTTGTTTGCACCTTCCATGAGCTTATCAATGTCAGCACCACTAACTGCGATTGGAAGAAGACCTACTGCTGTAAGAACTGAGAAACGTCCTCCTACATCATCTGGAACTACAAAGCTCTCATAGCCCTTTTCATTAGCAAGGTTCTTAAGAGCTCCCTTAGCCTTATCTGTTGTAGCATAGATTCTCTTTGCTGCTTCCTCTTCGCCATACTTCTTAACAAGCTTTTCTCTAAGTACTCTGAAAGCTACTGCTGGCTCTGTTGTTGTACCTGACTTAGAAATTATGTTAAGTGAGAAATCACGGTCACCGATAACATCTACAAGATGCTTTAAATATGTTCCGCTGAGAGAATTTCCGCAGAAATAAATTTCCGGTGTCTTTCTCTGATCCTTTGGAAGCTCGTTGTAGAAAGTATGTCCAAGATACTCGATTGCTGCTCTTGCTCCAAGATATGAACCACCGATTCCGATTACTACGAATACTTCTGAATCTGAGATGATCTTCTTTGCTGCTGCCTTGATACGAGCAAATTCTTCCTTGTCATAATTCTCTGGAAGATCTACCCATCCAAGAAAATCATTTCCTGCGCCATTGCCATCAAGAACTTCCTTCTTTGCAGCTTCTGTCTGAGCTGTAATGAACTTAACCTCATCCTGGCTGATGAATTTCTTTGTTGCTGAATAATCAAATGTTACTGCTGACATCTTATATGCCTCCGTCTTTTAAACATTCTCCTTACTGCTTTTATTTAGCAGAAGTAGATACCATTGTTAAAAATATCACAGTAATTATATCACATTATAGTAAAAATAAAATGTGTTTTTTTCTACTCTTCACTTTTTTCAAAATTTTTGTGAAAATTGCACAAGTAGCGCACGATTGTACGTGACTTTTTTAGTATTTTTATATTTTCTCTGCTGCTAGGGCCCTATCGAGCCCTGCTAGATCTTTTATCACTCTGACCTTCGAAAAACCTGCTTTTTCTAGGAGCCCGCTTACTGCTTCCCCCTGGTCATAGCCTATTTCAAAAAACACTGCACCACCTGCTGATAATACATTTTTACTATTTATTCCTTGTATTATCCTTCTATATATATCAAGGCCGTCCTCTCCGCCGTCAAGTGCTAAATGAGGATCATTGTTCTTTACCTCTGGTTGAAGGGTATCTATTACCTTGGTCGGAATATAAGGTGGATTTGATACTAATACATCAAATTCCTCATTTATACCTTCAAAAAGGTCTGTCCTAATAAGCTCTGCCCTGCTGCCATTTTTCCTTGCATTTTCCCTTGCTACCTCAAGAGCCTTTTCCGAAATATCAGCTGCCACCACCTTTTTAGTAGCCACCTCTTGATCTATGGTTATAGCTATGCAGCCCGTTCCGGTACACATATCAAGAACTCTCGCCTCACCGCTTGGATATTTTTTCTTTATGTAGCTTATGACCTCTTCAACTAGTATTTCAGTATCAAAGCGCGGAATAAGAGTGTCACGTGTCACCTTGAACTGCCTTCCATAAAACGGAGCCTCTCCTATTATAAGCTGGACCGGGATCCTTTTTTTTCTTTTTTCTACAAGCTCAGCATACTTATCCACTGCTTCCTTAGTGCTTTCGTCATCTATGCACAGGGTGTAGTGGGTATAATCCCATTTCATAAGGAACATCAATAGCTCCTTTGCATCATTTTCCGCTTCCTCTATTCCTAGCTCTGCAAATGACTTAGCTGCCTCATTTACCAGCTCTCTATATCTTTTCATAACAAATCCTTTACTTATGCTCTGCTGCGCCTTATTTCATACATCAAAAGTGAAGCTGCAACTGCTGCATTAAGGCTCTCTACCTTACCGTCCATCGGTATTCTTACTCTTACATCTGCTTTTTCTGCTGTTTCCCTGGTAAGTCCATTTGCCTCATTTCCTATAATGACGCCCTTTCCTGCATAGTCCTCATTGCTTACAGCCCTATAATCTTCACTTCCCGGAAGATATGCTGCATAAAGCCTGGTTCCTGCCTTTTGAAGTTCATCTAAGGTTCCCTGAAAGTCTTTTACATAAATAAATGGCATGCGGAATATTGTTCCCATGGTAGAGCGGACAACCTTTGGATTAAAAACATCAACGCAGCCCTGTGACATTATCACAGCATCCATTCCGGCGCCTTCTGCTGTACGGATTATCGTTCCTATGTTCCCCGGATCTCTTACATCCTCTAAGATTATAAGATTTAGGGTATCCTTTGGTCTATCGCCCTTATATTTTCCTGATAAAAGGCCCTCTAGAGTGTATTCCGGCATCTTAGTCACTGTCAGAACTCCCTGCGGAGTAACAGTTCCTGATACCTTCTCAAACACATCATCGCTCATTACCTCTGCTTCAGGGGCAATATCATCATTTCTTCCCCTAAAGCTGTCTGATACATAAACTGAATCTACAAGGCCTGCTTTTACTGCCTCTAAATACACCTTTGGTCCCTCACAAATGAAAAGGCCGCGTTCTTTTCTTTCACGCGGCTTATTCATTAGGGCCATAAGCGCTTTTACTTTTTCATTATGTAAGCTCGATATCATTTCTTATGTCCTTTATCTTAAAACTGTATAGCTTTTCATAGAAAGCTGATCACACAGCTTCCTCCTGCTTTGCAAGCTTTGCTGCCTGGTCTGCTGAGGTAAGCGCATCTATTAGCTCCGTAAGATCTCCATTCATTATCTCTATAAGATTATGAGTAGTGAACTTTATTCTATGATCTGTGCAGCGTGTCTGAGGGAAATTGTAGGTTCTGATTTTTTCTGAACGGTCTCCTGTTCCGATCTGACTTGCACGCTCTGCTGCTTCCTTATCATGCTTCTTTTCCTGCTCAAGATCGAAAAGCTTGGCACGAAGTACTCTAAGAGCCTTGGCACGGTTCTTGAGCTGTGACTTTTCTTCCTGACACATGATTACGATGCCTGTAGGATAGTGAGTAAGACGAACTGCTGAGTCTGTTGTATTTACGCACTGACCTCCGTTTCCGGTTGATCTAAAAACATCAATTCTATAATCCTTAGGATCGATATTTACTTCTACTTCATCTGCTTCCGGCATTACTGCTACTGAAGCTGTTGAGGTATGAATTCTTCCACCTGACTCGGTTACAGGAATTCTCTGAACACGGTGCACTCCGCTTTCGTACTTAAGCTTTGAGTAAGCTCCATTTCCTGTTACAATGAGAGTTATTTCCTTATAGCCGCCAAGGCCGTTCTCACTTACGTTTGTTGTTTCAACCTTAAATCTCATGCGGTCGAAATATTTCATATACATTCTGTAAAGATCTGCCGCAAAAAGTGCTGCTTCATCTCCTCCAACACCCGCTCTGATTTCCATTACGACGTTCTTTTCATCATTTGGATCCTTTGGGATAAGAAGAAGGGTAAGCTCCCTTGCAAGCTCCTCTTCATCTCTTTTTGCCTGTGCAAGATCTTCTCTTGCCATGGCCTTCATGTCCTCATCTGGATCTGTATCTATTATTTCAAGAGAATCCAGCTGAGTCTGCTTCGCTTCCTTATACTTTCTATAGGTGGTCACTAAAGGCTCTAAATCACTGCTTTCCTTCATAAGACTCTGATATCTTTTCGCATCAGAAGCTACATCCGGTGCTGCGAGTGAAGATGCTATTTCCTCGTAGTGTCCTTCAAGTTCTTCCATCTGTTCAAACATAATTACCTCTTTATTACTTTAAAATCTAACCTTTTACTACTTATTTCTTATTCTTATTTCTTATTCTTCTTTTCTTCTGCAAGCTTTTGTCCTGCATCATTTACAACTGCATCAATACCTGACATTTCTACAATCGTTTTATTTCCCGTATAACTGAACACTCTGTCAAAGGCCTTTGAAATATCATCAGTAGGCATATTTTCCTCTTCATGATTTTCCTGAAGAAGCTTTAGCGCTGCACGCTTTCTTGCCTCTTCTGCCTCAGCTATTCTCTCAAGCCTTTCATTTCTAGGCTCTATCTTTGCTTCAGTCTTTACCTCTGCTGCCTTTACTTCTTCTGTCTTTGCATCTGCCTTTACCTCAGACTTTACTTCTTCTGTCTTTGCATCTGCCTTTACCTCAGACTTTACTTCTTCTGTCTTTACTTCTGCTGTCTTTACTTCTGCCTTTACCTCTGGAGCATTTTCCTTCGCAGCTTTCTCAGCCGCTTCCTCCGAAGCTTTTTTCTGCTCCCAAGGCTTTATAAGAGTATTCTCATTAACATGGGCTGCTGCAAATTTTCTATCAAGATTGCTTAATATATCATCGCTCTTTTTTGCACTGCCATTTGCAGTATTCTTCTTAGCAGATGCAACATTTCCCTGAGTCTGATTGAATTTCTTATTCTTATTTTTCTTTTTCTTCTTGCTCTTTTTATTTTGATTATTCTCTTCTACTAAGGCCCCTGCAGCTACCTGCTTTTCTTTTCCCATCATCTGGGCAACGCTGTCTATTACAAAGCTATCTCCTGCCTTTCCTGACAGTTCGTCTTTAGAAAAGCTATTAAGACCCTCGCCTTTATTTTTGATTGCCGGATAATTTATCTTCATTTCAATGGCACTCAGCTTTCTGCCTGATTTCACATCAGCCAAATAAGCCTTCCAGTTGAATACCGAATTAACTGCTGCCATTCCTACTTCTATCATTTTATCATCCGGCTCTTTTGTCGTAAGCATCTGCATCCAGAAGCCCGGCTTTGATATTATTCTTACTAAAACTCCTTCATGGCTTCCTGCATAACGGATAAATTCATAGGCAATTCCTGCTATTACAGGTATGAGCAAAATTCTCAGAACATATCTGAGCCAAAGAGTATCAACTCTTATGAACATAAATACCACAAAGGTTATGAGCATTACAAAGATCAAAAAGCTAGTTCCGCATCTTTTATGATAGCGGCTTGCTGCTCTTACATTTGCTACTGTAAGTTCATGTCCGGTTTCTAAGCAGTTTATGCATTTATGCTCTGCTCCATGATACATAAAAGTCCTCTTTATATCCTTCATCTGCGATATAAGAAGGATATATGCAATGAATATTCCTATTCTGATGAAGCCTTCTATCAAAAGTATGATAGTCTTTGATGGTATCTTTGACGCAAGGAGATTTGATAAATAGAATGGAAGCATTCCAAATATAACAAGCGCTAAAACAACTGATATTATTACAGTTATTATATCTCCAGCACTCGATTCATATTTTTTCGTTTCTACAATACCCTCGCCATTTGTCTTTGCAGCTTTTTTATTTTTGTCGTCCTCTTCATCATCGTAAAAGCTGGCCGAGTATGTGAGGGCCTTTGTTCCTATGTATAGCGAGTCAAAAAAGGATACTACTCCTCTTATTATCGGAAGCTTTAATAACTTATTATCTTCCCTTCCTGCACCGATATGTTCTACATTTACTGCAATTTTTCCTTCCGGGGTCCTTACTGCCGTACCAACCGCGCTCATGTTTCTCATCATGACGCCTTCAAGGACCGCCTGTCCACCAATACGTGATGAAACAACCTTTGTTTTGTCGCTCATATGCCTCCTTGGTCACTTAGGCTTTGCCTTCTATTTCAATTACTCTTATTCCTTAATCCTTTAATTTTCCTATGCAAATATACATAAATTGCCCTTTTAATTTTGCCGGGCATTTTTTGTTACAAATATCCAATTTTTTCCAAACGTACAAAAAGAGCTTGAGAATGTATAATTCTCAAGCTTTTAATTTTTGATATTAATCTACTATTTGTTTAAGCCATATCTACGATTGAACTTCTCAATAGCACCACGAGCTGCTGCTGTCTTCTGCTGTCCTGTGTAGAATGGATGGCACTTTGAGCAAATTTCTACGTGGATTTCCTCTTTTGTTGAACCTGTTACGAATGTATTTCCGCAGTTGCAGGTTACTGTTGCCTGATAATAAGTTGGCTGAATGTCTGACTTCATAATTATACCTATCCTTCCGTATAGCGATTCCTAACCGATATACATGATATTTTATTTTTTACTGTGCACTATCGCACAGCCTTTATAATATAACATATATTATTCTACTTTGTCAAGCAGTTTTTTTAGTAAGCTACTATTATGCCTCCATCGTTAGCATACATGCTGCTTACTCCTGCTGTGTCTACAATAAATGCATCCTTGAACTTTACAAGAGATAATAATTCTTCTTTCACGCTCTCTGCTCTTTCTTTTGCGTTGCAGTGAGCTATGGCTAAAATTCTATTTTCAGGATCCTTTACTTCTTCAGCTATTCTTGCTGCCATTTTAGAGAGGGCCTTTTTCATTCCTCTTGCCTGATCTCTCTTTACTATTCCGCCATCCTCACCTGCCATTATTCCCTTAATATTAAGAACTCCGGCAAAGGAAGCTACAAATCTGCTTACTCTTCCATTCTTTACTAGAACATCGAGAGAATCCAGCACAAAGTAGGTGCTAAGATTATCTCTAAAGCTTCTTACTTCTTCTAATATATCAGGATAAGACATTTTTCTTTCATAGCATTCCTTTATTTTTAATGCAATAAGAGTCTGCCCTACTGATGCTGATTTTGAATCTACTATACATATCCTTGCCTTTGGATGTTCTTCTAAATAGATTTTTTTTGCAAGTACTGCACTATTAAAGGAACCAGATAGCTTTCCTGAAAGGGTTATTACAAACACCTCATCTGCTCCTTCAAAGTTTTCCATAAATGCATCCGGTGATGGGCATGCTGATTTAGCTGCATCATTAGTCTTTTTCATCTGAGCTAAAAATTCCGCCTGATTAAAGCCTTCATCATCCTTAACTCTATACTGTCCGCCTACTTCTAAGGTAAGAGGCACTAACGTCACCATTCCCTCTTTTTTCATCCCAGGTGTGAGGTCTGTACATGAGTCACCTATAATTTTATATGACATACTTTTCTCCATTTTTAAAATCCAAACACACATTAACTTAACTAATTACTATGTTTTTTATTTTACAACACCAAGTTTTTGTTGTCAAGGACATGTAGTATTTAATACTATATGTTGTACACTTTAACTTCATCTGTATAATTATTTCAACATAAACCGGCATTTGTTTGCTTTATGATTTCCATCTTATTTTCACTCTTTAAAATGCCTTCTAACCCTCATTATTTCAGTAAAAAATTAAGTATTAATTCTTCATTTTCAGGTTGATTTATGCCAAATTTTAAACTATAATTGTCTATGTTAGACTTTTGTTTTTTTATATGATGAATTTGGTTTGTTTGTTTAAAATTTTACTTTAAAAGGAGATTTTAATATGCTTGAAGATCTTAAGGAACGCGTTTACAAAGCTAATATGATGCTTCCACAGTACGGACTCGTTACTTTTACATGGGGAAATGTCAGCGAGCTTGATGAGGAAAGTGGTATTTTCGCTATCAAGCCTAGCGGTGTTGATTACAATCTTTTAACTCCAGATGACATGGTTCTTATTGACCTTGATGGAAATAAGGTTGAGGGTAAGTTCAATCCTTCTTCTGATACTCCTACTCATCTCGAGCTCTACAGAAACTTCCAGTCTATCGGCGGTGTTTGCCATACTCATTCTTCTTATGCTACCAGCTGGGCTCAGAGCGGCAGAAGCATCAAGTGCTATGGCACTACTCATGCTGATTATTTCTACGGCGACATCCCTTGCCTTCGCTGCCTTACTGCAGAGGAAATAGAGGAAGCCTATGAGCTTAATACCGGTAAGCTCATCGTTAATGAATTCAAGAGACTTGGCATCGACCCTGATGCTGTTCCTGCTTGCCTTTGCAAGAACCACGGTCCTTTCTCTTGGGGAAAGAACGGCAAGAAGGCTGTTGAGAGTGCTGTTGTTCTTGAAGAAGTTGCTAAGATGGCTTATAGAACCGAGCTCATCAATCCAAAGGTTGAAGAAACTCCTCAGTTCCTTCAGGATAAGCATTATTTCAGAAAGCACGGAGCTAATGCTTACTATGGTCAGGGCGGCGAGCACTAAGCTTTGCTTAAGGCTTTAATCGGACTTTTAAACTTTTCAGGCTATAACACTGCTTTAGTGTTATAGCCTTTTTCATTCCATAATAAGAATACAAAAAAGCTATGGTCAGATTTTTCAATCTAGCCATAGCTTATTTTTATATCATATTTTTTTACTTCTTATGCAATTTTTTTGTACAGTCCTTATTGCGCAATGTTTCTTACATAATCCTTCTTGTGCAATATGTCTTATATAGTCAGCTTTTGTATAATCTATCAGTTCTTTTCTGAAAGAAGCTGCATTATCTTATTGCTTCTTGTTACGAATTCTGTCATCTCTGCTGGTGTCAACTGACGCTGGC
>JAEEGI010001810.1_pt1 | contig 52828 bp, 49 predicted proteins | sample 8958751 | NCBI WGS metagenome assembly JAEEGI01 (sample SAMN16246545, study PRJNA631951) | gut metagenome | biome: gut microbiome; feature: rumen; material: KS-attached | host: Bos | place: Iran: Karaj | collected 2018-10
TCACGCGGCATGGCTGGGTCAGGGTTCCCCCCATTGCCCAATATTCCTTACTGCTGCCTCCCGTAGGAGTCTGGTCCGTGTCTCAGTACCAGTGTGGGGGACCGTCCTCTCAGATCCCCTACCCATCGTCGCCTTGGTGGGCCGTCGCCCCGCCAACTAGCTAATGGGACGCATGCCCGTCCCTCTCCGGCCGAAACCTTTCAACCCAAAAGGATGCCCCCCTGGGTCGGCATGGGGTATTACCCGGCGTTTCCACCGGCTGTCCCCCGGAAAGGGGTTGGTTGCATACGCGTTACGCACCCGTGCGCCACTCTCACGGCCCCGAAGGGCCGATCCCGTTCGACTTGCATGTATTAGGCCTGCCGCTAGCGTTCATCCTGAGCCAGGATCAAACTCTTCATTGTAGTATTGTTGTACTTTTCTTTTTTCCTGTTTTAGGGCTCCGCTATGTCTTCATTGTTCCTTACTCTTCGAGGTCGGTCCAGGGCCTCTCGGCCCCTCCCGCCTCGGACTTCTATTATGCTGGCCTCAAGCTTTCAAAGAACTCGTCCAATCGGTCTCTTTCACTGTATCTCCTCGTTTCGATTGGGACTGCAAAGATACGGCAATTTTTCATACCTGCAAGCTTTTTTTGAAAAAAAATCAAAAAAAGTTATAATGTGCTGAATTTCAATAGTGTTTTTTTCAAAAAAAATGAAGAACAATAACCCCTTGAGATTTGCGTATTTGAAATCAACCTTGACTTCCGTCGGAAATATCGAAAAATCAGCTTAATTTTCCGTCAAGTGGAAAAAAGTGCCCTGACTGGTCATCTCCATCTGAATGGTACCAATGAGAATGAAATTAATAAGGATGCTCTCAGCGCGCTTCTTATTAATAATAGGTGTAAGTTCCAAAAACTCGTCCATCGTAATGGATGGATGCTCGGAAAGATAATGGAGCAACTGCATTTCAGGTTCCGTGAAGCTGACTTTGGTGAATTTTGCGTTTTTTTGTCGCTTCCAAACTTTGAGTAGGATAGGGTCGGCTACCAGGTTCTCGTCCTTGACACGGACAAAGACCTTATAGTTGCCCTGGTTGTCGGGAGCACGGTGCTTCATTTTCTCATCACGGGGGATGATGACCTCAAGAACGGTCTTGCCGTTGATCTCCCATTCCTCAGTGGTGTAATGAACCTCTGGACGACAATACATCTCAGCTGCCGCCTGAATCATGTGGATCTCCTCGTCGGACCTTACCCCGGCAATGGCACCGTTGTCTTTGACCCCAACCAATAGGCGACCACCATCCGTGTTGGCAAACGCTGCCAACGAACGAGCAATCCTCCGCGAGTCGGAAATTTCAAATTTGAAGTCCAACTGCTGATGCTCGCCTTCCTCAATCAAATTCTGTATGTGCTTCTCCTTGGTCTTCATGACCCCGCAAAAATACAAAATATTCGAACAGAAAACTGAACTCCTCCGAAAAGTAGGGGAGGCAAAATAAGGCCCTTTTTAGGCTCTCTGAGCGACCCTGTTTTTTGACCCTATTTGGTGGTAGAGACGATGAAGATAATCGAAAATAGTGGATTTTTACAATTGAAAAATGTAAATCATAAAGAAATTCACAAAAGTAAATAAATAAATATAAAGCAAAGAAAATCAACCAATTATATTTATTGATCACAAATATAAAATTTACAATTATAAAACACAAATTAGTTACCACGATAAAATTCATAAAGAATTTCAACAAATATCAAATAATATACTGATATTCAATAATATAACTATGTTTGTTTAAAGATAAATATTAAGGATTGCTTCAAATGGATTGCAATTAATACTTAAAATTACATTTTATTTAAATATATTGATAATCAATATGTTATATTGTTTAATTTGAAGTAATGTTTCAGATATTTATAAAAACATTATTAATTTACAAAAATAAAATTTAAAAATCATGGTTTCGTAAGTTTATATTTTTTACTTTTGTGAACTGAAAGGAATCTAAAATCGAAAAAAAACGGGACACTATGAAAGACAGAATCGCTCATATCATGAGAGCCAAAAATTTGAAGGCCTCTGATTTCGCTGCTCAACTCGGCATCCAACCTTCGGCAATCTCCCATATCCTTGCCGGCCGTAACAATCCTAGCCTCGAAATCGTTAAGAAAATCAAAGAGACATTCCCTGAATATAATCTCGACTGGATCATCTTTGGAACGGGCCCCATTACGCTCTCCGAACCCTTCAAAACCACCCTCAATGATCCTGCTCGAGAATCCACTCTCTTCGATAACGAACCGATTGAAGAAGTCCCGAGTACCCCTACTCCTGTCCCTCCGCAACCCCAATTCGACATCCCTGAATACCATTCATCCTCGTCGTCCATAAAGTCGGTGATGGTCTTTTATGACGATGGCACTTTCGAGACTTATTCCCCCCGATAGGTCTTTTTTATTAAATAAGGTGTCCCCGTAATTAAAAATATGTGTACCTTTGCCGATTATTTTTCGGCAAAATGCAAAAAGAACTCTTTTTCACCCTATTAGATACTGTTATTCAGACACCTAAGCGAATAACCGTCCTTTCCCATGTCAACCCAGACGGTGACGCCATCGGCTCTTCCCTTGGCTTTTCCCAGTTCTTGCGTAAGTTTGGTCATGAGGTGGAGGTTATCGTTCCCAATGCTTTCCCAGATTTCCTCTCTTGGATGCCAGGGGCTGCCCAGATTCACGTCTATGACAAAGAAACCGAAGATTGTGATCGTATCCTGGATCAAACGGATTGTCTTGCCATCCTTGATTTTAACCAGCCCTCTCGTGCGGGCTTAGTTCAGAATAAGATTAAATCGTTGAAAGTCACTAAGATACTTATTGATCATCATCGTGACACCGATTTTACTCCCTTCTTTTGCTTCCTTTCAGAGACGGAGATTTCCAGCACCTCTGAATTGGTGGCTGAGACCATTCTTCATTATGGAGACCGTTTTATCGATGAAACCATAGCAACTAATATCCTTGTGGGGATCATTACCGATACGGGCTCGTTCTCACATTCCATCTTCCGTCCTGAGACGTTTTCCATCTGCGCCAAGCTCTTCGAAAAAGCCCCTTCATATAATCAAATCCATCGGTTGGTTTATGATACTTTTTCCGAAGATCGGTTGCGTCTCTTGGGTTATTCCATTAGCAATAAAATGGAAGTATTGGATGAGTTCTCCACTTCAATCATATCCTTGAATAAAGAAGAGTTGGCGTCTTTTAATTACCAAGTTGGTGATACGGAGGGAATTGTGAATTATCCTTTATCGATGAAGAAGATAAAGATGGCAGTATTGGTAACAGAACGCCAAGGCGTGATTCGTTTTTCCTTCCGTTCGAAAGGTAGTTTCTCGGTCCATGAATTGGCTCAGAAGTATTTTAATGGTGGAGGTCATACTAACGCTGCCGGTGGAACGTTATCTTGTTCGTTCACAGAGGCTTTGGAGATTCTTCATCGGGTTTTGCCTGAGTATAAGGACCTCCTGAACAAAATAGAATAAGGCTTATGAGAGGTTTTACATTCAGCTTGTTTTGTGTATTCGTTGTGCTGTTGACCGCTTGTCAGGACGGACAGAACAACCCTACCAAAACTAACCAGGCCCAGCTTAAAGAAAGCTTGGAGAAGGCAAACCGCTATCTTGTCAACGATGAGGAGGAGGACATCAACAATTATGTCGCTCGCCATAAGCTTGACATGGTCGCCACGGGAACGGGGTTGCGCTACAAGATTCTTCAGGCTGGAACGGGAGATTCGATTCGTGAAGGGCAGGTAGTGACGATGGATTATGAGTTGAGAGACATCAAGGGGGATTTGATTTATTCTTCTAAAAATGAGGGAGTTAAGTCATTTGTGGTAGGACATGGTGACGTGGAATCAGGCATGGATGAAGCAGTTCGGCATTTGCACAAAGGGGATGTCGCCGTGGTAATCATTCCCTCCCATTTGGGCTATGGCCTGCTTGGTGACCAGAAAAGCATACCGGAGCGTTCGACCTTGGTTTATACGCTCCGAATCAATGAAGTAAATGAAAATAACTAATAAACAACAAATTAACAAAAAATGAAAAGAAGTATTGTTATGGTGGCCATGGGCCTCCTACTTTCAGCAGTTGTGACTTCCTGCGGACCGAAGTCTCCATTCAAGGGATATACCCTTTCGGATAACGGATTGTATTACAAGCAAATCACCAAAGGAACGGGTGAGCAGATCAAGGATGGTGATGTCGTTAAGGTTGTTTTGGCATACTATATTAACGACTCGTTGCTTTATACGACAGACAGTCTTCCAGAGACAGCTTATGATTTGGTCCACGAGTCCTTTTTCAAGGGTGACCTTTATGATGGTTTCCGCATGATGCATGTCGGTGATTCAATGTCGTTTATGATCAATGCCGATTCCGTGTTCAACAAGCAATTCCGTGCTCCGTCACTTCCTGATTTCGTAAAACCCGGTGATTTCATGCGTTGGGAAGTGAAAGTTGATGAAGCAATGACGGAGGAGGCTTTCCAGCAGATGAAAGAGGCTGAGGCTGCTGCTCTTCAACAGGCTTCCAAGGACGCTTTTGCCGCATATCTTGCTGAAAATGGCATCACTGCTGCACCTACCGAGAGCGGTCTGATTTATGTCTGCACCAAGCCTGGAAAAGGTCGCAAGCCAAAAACTGATCAGATGGTGAAAGTCCACTACACGGGTCGTCTTCTTGATGGAACGGTGTTTGACTCCTCCATTGAACGTGGCGAACCCATCGAGTTCCCTCTGGGTGCTCATCGCGTGATTCCTGGTTGGGATGAAGGTATTGCCATGATGTCGAAAGGTGAGAAGGGCATCCTTTACATCCCTTACGATTTGGCTTATGGTCCTCGTGAGACAGGTCCTATCCCAGCTTATTCAAACCTCGTCTTTGAAGTCGAACTGGTTGATTTCAAGTAATTTGATTCGATCAAAAAAAAGGAGACCTTCGGGTCTCCTTTTTTTTATCTAGTTTGTAAATCGTTATTCAGTGATTTCCTTGAATTCTTCTTGTTCAGCATAATAACAATCGATGACGACGATCAGTGCGGCTACACTCCATACCGGAACGGCAAGTTTGTCGGTGTCAAGGAAGTTGTTCAAGAAGCCGTGGACGAAATAGCTCAGAAAAGCCAGTGTGGCACCTAAAACCATGTATTTGGCTTTCTTGTTTTTCGCTTTATGATAGGCTTTAAGGCCTGTGTAAACGACGGTGATGACCAAAGCAAAGACTAAAAGGGATCCTACGACACCTTGTTCTGCAAGTGGTCCGATGTATTCACTATGGGCATTGCCTCCATCACCGGCATTGGTGCTAATGATGGTTTTTTCTTTTGTCATCTGATAGGGGGCATACACAAACTGATAAGTTCCTGGACCCCAGCCGAATATCGGTCGCTCATTGAAGAGGCGGAAAGCCGACTGCCAACGATTGATACGTTCCAAGTTGGAGGCATCGGTTGAGATGTTGGTGATGGATTGAATGTTTTCAACTACGTCGCCAGAGGCATCTTGGCTGTTCTGTTCCAAGGCATCGATAATCTGATGCTGGAAAGCGAAGAAAAGACCTGTCAAAATCACCACGGTAGTGAGGATCCATCTAAACTTGATTTTTAGGAGTACGCAAATCAGCACGGCGAGTGCGGCAACCAGGCTAACCCAAGCTGCACGGCAACTCGAGAGGATCATGGCGAGGCTTAACACAGCGACAACCCCGATAATCAACAATCTGCGTGAAGTTTTGATTCCAGGGAGCACTGCATAGGTGATGGCCAGGATGAGATAGATGGCCAAGGCGGCTCCATAAGCTGTGTGGTCGTTGTAGAAAGGCGACATCACCCAGTGAGCGGAATCACCGTCAAAACCATTTTTAGCATGGTTGATAGTGGTGTAAACGACGACGATACAGAGACTTGCGATATAAAGCCAGATGAACCAGTCGATGTTTTTGGGTTTCTTGAAAAGAAGTGCACACACAAAGAAGGCAGGGATGACAAACCACAAACGGGCAACGATGAATTTGATGGATACGACCGGCATCTCGCTGGTGATGGTGGTGACGATCATCCAGATAAACATGCAGTATATGACGATGGAGATGGGATGCCGTGCGATGCTTCGGTCGTATTTCCCATCGTAAAGTAGCTTGGCGATGAAAAGGACCATGACGCCGGCGAGCATCGGCTCCGCCGGCAGTGATAGGGCTAACTGCTCAAATTCCTCGATGACGATGGAGAGTGGGACGAGGAAGCTGATTAGCAGCATGACCTTGTCAAGTGAGAAGATGTAAAGCAATAGAATACCCAGCACTACCGGTACCGCAAAAAACAGGTAACTGTTCTTCTTGACTACCAAGAACAAGGCTATGGCGACAAAGACTGCCGCAATAAGGTAGAGCCATCCTATTTTAGCTTTTTTGCTCATTTTTCAGCAGGCACGAATTTCTTTCTGTTCTCAATGATGAAGATGACGATGATGCTGAGCAGGAAAGCTCCCAGAGCACTCAAAGCCACAACGATCCAACGCACCGGATACGACTTCTTGTCGGCAGGATACGGCTCAGAGATGATGTTGGAGTAGGTGAGGTTGGAGTGATAAAAACGGAGCTCTTGCTCATAGTCTCTCTTGATGGAAACGTAGGTGTTACCCTCAGCGACGATCTTCGTCTCAAGATCCACAGCCTGAGGACCAAACATCTCCAAGTTCTTCATCAGGTCGTTAGCTCTGGCGGAACCGTTGATATAGCCTCTGGTGACTTCACGGAGCTGTCCTGAATAGTTGGAGATGCCATAATTGGTGCCCAGATCAACAAGTTGCTGTTTCAGCGAGTCAATGCCTTGTTGCTTGAGTTCGAGTTGGCGTTCATACATGGCCACGACCTCGCCGACCTTATCTCTGTGGAGTTGGGCCACTTTTTGGTCATAGAAGTAAAGGATGTCTTTGGCAATATTGCATGCTACCACGGGATCCTTGTCGTTGACCACGATGGAGATGGCCTCATAGGGTGTTTTGGTAATCTTGATCTTGTCATGATACTCGTACATCATGTAGGTCTTGGCAAACTGGTAATTACGATCGATCTTGTAGTCCGTCCAGAGGTCATGCTTCTCGATGATGGAGTCAGCGATGGACTGAGAGTTGATGATCTGCAGCATTTGTTCCGTCTCGCTTTCTTCGGAGTAGGGACTGATGTTCGCGGGATAAGCGATGGCCTCCGATTTGAAGAGTGGCGTAATGAACGCTGAACTGGAGAAGATAGCGCCGCATATGGCCGCCACTAGAGTGACGATGAGGATGTGCCATTTCCATTTAAGGATCAGTTGGACGAGTGAGAGGTTGTTGAAATTGTTATCCATGGTTTTATAATTTGTTTCTTTTTTCTCTAAGATGAATGTCTTGTTATTGTCTCGGTTCCTGTTTCTGTTCTTGGGTTTTTTCTTTGGCACCGGAGGCCTTGCCGCGAAAAAAGTCGCCATAGCGCTCAAACACGGAGAGCAACAGCAAGAGCAAGATGAATGTTGCGGCAACGGTAACGGTGACGATGATCCATCGGATGGGGTAGGATTTGTGTTCTGCCTTGTAAGCCGAAGTGACCACGAACTTGTGAGGGATGTCCTCAGTGGCATCGACTTTCGCCTCCTCATACTTGGATTTGACGAGCGAGAGCTGCAAACGGTCGTGGTCGAGTTTTTCGCTGATGGCGTAATAAGCACCACCGTATTGAGCTAGGACATCCAGGTGTTCTTGGATGTTTTTCACTCCTTGACTGTTGCTCTTACCCAGTTCGACAGCCAATTGTTGGCTCAGCATCTCCACCTGCGCCTCATAGTCAAAAACACCGAGCTTGCGCAAGGTGTTTAGTGAGTCCTCCAAGGCAGCCATCTCATTACATAACGAGGTGTATTCTGTTTGGACAAGCTTGAAAGCCTTGACAGCCACTTCTTTCTGCATGGCATTCATCGTGCTGTCAAATAGTTCAGCGATGTCGTTAGCCATCTGTGCCGCCATTTCGGCATCCGTGTCCATTACAGTGATTTTCACTGCATTATATTCGGTCCGGCGGAACTTGATGCGATTTTCGTACAGTTTGTTGAGTTTGGTATAAGGATATCGGTCAGTCATCTTGATGCCGTAATGCTCCATCAGATGGTATTTTTCGATGACTTTATCTTGAATCCTATTGGAGTTGAGCACCTGCAGCATCTGTTCCGTTTGCTCGCTTTCACCGAATTCCAAGATGTCCTTGTTCGACTGGAATGTAGTGCTGATCAATGCCTTGGAGATTGAATTGCTCGAAGTTGGGTACAGAATCACTGTCGATTTGTACAGAGGCTTTATGAAAAATGGGGAGCTGAAAACGACCGCGAGTAGGGCAGCTGCTATTAATATGATCAGGACGCTTTTTCTATGGTCATACAAGAGCCTGCAAAGGTACTTGGAACTAAAGGTGTCCTTCTGTTTTTCATCCATAAGTCTATAGCTTTGTCTAAGAAGTGCCAAAAATAGGAAATTCTATTGAAAGGACAATCAAAAAAGTGAATAAGATTATCTTTTTTCCGCTGGGAGAATCAACGTGACGATTTCTTTTATACGTACCAAGGGAGTGGTGAAAATGAGGACTATGTTGATGCAGAAACCGATGGCAAAAGAGAGGAGCAGGTTTGGAATCCACGATTTCACCAACCATGTGCAAAGAACCACACTGCCTAAGAATATGATGATGTGTAGCCAATAACTGAAACCTAATTTTAGCTTGAACATCCGTTCGCAAATCATGTATTGGGCAAAAGCCGTGACAAACTGAACGCAAAGGCTGGTACATGCAGCGCCCATTGAATAATAACGAGGAATGACGATCAGATTCAATAAGATATTGATGACAACACCTGCTGCTGCCACGAGATTGAGCTGCTTGAGACTGCCATTGGCGGTAAGCAAAGTGCCAAAAACGTAAGTTGTTGATAAACAGAAGAAACTTCCCATCAATAATGGGAATACATTGGCATATTGACCGATACGTATTAAATAGGAAGCCTCGGCCTCCGCTTCCTCTGGATGGTACATCATCAGCATGATCTCCTGACGGTAAAAAATGCACATGACCAATACGATGCCCGCCATGGCAACAATCACATTGAACGAGGTCTTGACCAAGTTGGTCAACTCCACTTTGTTTTTTAGTGAGGCGGCAAACATGGGCAGCAACATGATGGCAAACAAGTTGGAGATGTTGTTGCCCGCGTCAAAGAGACGATAGGCGCGACTGTACACTCCAGCTTGGGCACCTCCATCATCAAGAAGACGCTCCAACAGGAAGGGCTCCACTCGGCTGTAAACACTCATGAGCAAAACGAGAAGCGCAAAAGGGAGACTTTGTCGCAAAATATCGCGGAAATAGGCAAAGTTGATCTTGAAACTGAGATGGTCGATATGCCTCATTACGATGATAAGAGCGAACACGATGGTACAAACATAAGCTGCGGTCTGAGCTTGCAAATACCATAGGATGTTGAATCGTTCCCTGGGGAACCAACCGCTCCATAGCACCAAAGCCATGATGATGATGGCCAACACACGGTCGAAAACCGATAGGATACTGTCTTGCTTGAACAACAACAAGCCCTGGATGTTCGACCTGAGATAGAGGACAAATGAGAGCAGGATTTGGTTTAAGCCGCACCAAAACAACAACTTGAGTTTCAGCCCTTCGGAATATCCGCTTAAATAACCGATGACGAAGATGACCACCGCATACAACAATCCCAGAAGGAGCTTGATCTCCGTAAGCCCTCCAAAATGTTTGGAAAGCATCTTGGGGTCTTGCGCGATATTGCGGCTGTTGAAGTTGGTGATGCCCAGGTCAAGCAGGATATAGAAAAGGTATGAGAAATTAAAGATGGCGAGATATGTGCCATAAGAGGCATCACCAAGCAAATTCTGTACCTCACGATCAATGCCAAGGATCCAAAAAGGTTTCACCAAAAGGTTGAGAAACAACAGGAAGATGATATTTTTGATGAAACGATTGTGCATGATCCATTTTAAGTTCGGAGGGCAAAGGTAGAAAAAAAACGTTTTTCAAATGGTTTTATGGCCCTCATTTATAAAATAGTTGTATTTTTACCCCGTAATAATTTGTTGGAATGAACAAGGAACAGGAAGCCGTCGATGTGATGACGGAAGAATTGATTGAAGAAGAAAAGAGTCTCGTTCTCCATAACGACGATCATAATACATTCGAATACGTGATAGAATGCCTGGTTGAAGTGTGCGATCACACCTATGAGCAGGCCGAAACTTGTGCGTGGATTACCCATTACAAAGGGAAATGTGCCATCAAACACGGCTCTTTCGAGGAACTGAAACCCTACTACGATGCCATGCTTGCCTGTCATCTATATGTCAGCATCCAATAAACTAAATACGCTATGCCATGAGTGTGTATGCTGAAGAGGAGAAGATCCAGATCCAAAATGCGTATGAGCAGATGTTGGCTGACATCAGTCCTCAGGTGTTTGAACCCAAACAGCTGACTGAGATAGAGAAAGCCTATCGTTACTGTTTGGAGAAATATGACGGGAAATACCTCGTCTCGGGCAAGGCCTATATGTTCCACTTGATTGACATGGCCCGCATCGCTGTTCTTGAGGTGGGATTGGGTTATATGTCGGTGGTCGCTGCATTCCTGCATGGAATCACCTACAAGGAACATGTGACCATTAATGAGATAGAGGCGCAATTTGGAAAGACTGTGGCCATCATCTTGATGGGATTCGACAAGATATCGGAGCTGAAAACTGAAAAGGTGGCTTACAATTCGGACAATTTCCGAGTGCTTTTCCTCGCCTTGGTGGAAGACATGCGCTCCGTGTTGCTTAAGGTAGTGCACCGCGTTTATGATGTGCGTAATCCGCAAGATGTCGATGCTGACCGTCTTGAGAAATATTTCCATGAGATTAAATACATCTATATCCCTATCCTTCACCGCCTTGGATTGTATAAACTGAAGGCTGAGTTGGAAGAGAAGTTGATGCGTTATGAGAACCCAGAGGAGTTTCTGGCAATCCAAGCCAAGATCGAAGCCACCAAGGAGAGCCGTCAACAGACCGTCGATCGCTTCCTGGCACCAATCATCCGTGCCTTGGATCTCGAGAGCGAGAAAAGCATGAGGAGTGGGAAAGGAAAGTTCAACTACACCATCAAGTGGAGGATGAAGTCGATCCCTTCCATCTTCGCCAAGATGAAGGCTAAGAACGTGCCTTTCGAGGAAGTGTATGACCTCCTCGCAGCAAGGGTCATCATCCGCTGTGCCCATAAAGACGAGATTCCTTGCTGTTGGACGGTGTATTCGATCATCACCAATATCTACGAACCCAATCCCGAACGTTTGCGCGACTGGATTACCAAGCCAAAAGCCTCGGGGTATGAGTCGTTGCACACCACCGTGAAATACAACGACAAACTCTGGTTCGAGATGCAGATTCGTACCACTCGCATGGATGAGATCGCTGAGACTGGCCAGGCCGCCCACTATTTATATAAGGGTGACAAAGCCAATTCTGAAGACTGGCTGCTTAATGTCAGGGAAGTGCTCGAGAATCCTGGTTTGGTGTCGTTCGAGAACTCGTACAAGAAACTCTATCAATCAGATAAGATCTTTATCTTTACTCCGGAAGGCGATCTGAAGCAACTACCCGTTGGCTCTACTGTGCTCGATTTCGCCTTTGAGGTTCATACCAAAGTGGGCGAGACATGCAACGGTGCCAAGGTGAACGGTAGGGTGGTGCCTATCCGTCATGTGCTTACCAACGGCGATAGGGTGGAGATCATCACAAGCAAAAAACAGTCGCCTAATGCCGACTGGCTCAACTGGGTTGTCACCGAGAAAGCCAAGAACAAGATACGCCGTTTCCTCAAAGAAGAGGAGCTGAAAGAGTCGGAGCTTGGCAAAGGACTGCTACATAGGAGGTTGAAGAACTGGAAATACCCTGTCAACGAAACCGTGATCGACTCGTTGGTAAAGGAATTCAAAGTGGAGAACTCGCTTCAGCTGTATCACCAGATCTCCACTGAAAAGATTGATCTTGCCGATGTTAAGCGATTTCTTGCGAATACCTTCGATGCCCATGGCGAACGAGTTGAGCATTTGGTGCAGGAAACGGTTGAACAAAGTAAAAAAGAGTTCTCTCACGAAAATGACGAAGGCCTCTCCATCGGTGAAGATATCGATAACGTCAACTATAAGATTGCTAAATGCTGCAATCCCATCCCGGGTGATCGGGTGTTCGGTTTTGTCACCAACGATGGCAACATCACCATCCATCGGGTGAATTGCCCTAATGCCAAAAGCCTACAGGAACGCTATGGCTATCGTATCATCAACGTGAAGTGGAATGGCATCGAGAGCGGTGTCTCTCAAGCTACGATACGAATTAATGCCGTCAACGAACATGGACTTCTTGGTAAGATCACCAAGGTGATTTCCGAAGACATGCAGGTGGATATGAAGAATTTGACGTTCAACTCTGACAAGGATGGTTTTGCAGAGGGTAAAGTTGTGTTGCAAATATCTGATATTGAATCACTTGAACAATTAATTAATAAGATTAAAGAGATAAATGGAATTCTGGAAGTGGTGAGGATTGATGAATGAGAAGACAGAAGACAGAAGACAGAAGACAGAAGCAAGAAGTAAGAAGTAAGAAGTAAGAAGTAAGAAGATGAAGAAGAGTTTAGTTTTTTTTGTAGTTTTTTTGGCGTTTGCTGGATTCAGTGTTGGTCAGCAAAATGATGCCGTAATGCCTATTGTGACCATCACTACCGATGGTCCTATTGTCAATACCCCTGCTGTTCACGGCGTTATCCGAGTGGATGACCGAGCGGGTACGGTGATTGAGATGCACGCTGGGTTTAAGATTCGTGGAACCTCGTCGCAGCAATATGACAAGAAGTCGTACCGAGTGGAGCTTTGGTCGGATGAGACCGGGCAGACGATGATCGACACCACTTTCCTCGGGCTTCGTAGCGACGATGACTGGAATCTGGAGGCCATGTGGGCCCAACCACTTCGCCTACGCGATAAGGTGGCCAACGAGCTGTGGATGGAGATGTACCAGCTTCCTTATTTAGAAAACGAACCTGATGCCTTGCCAGGCATCCGCATGAAGTATGTCGATCTCTATATCAACGATACTTATGTCGGAGTGTATGCCCTGACGGAACGTATGGATCGTAAACAACTCGGCTTGAGAAAATACAACGGCAACATCCGTGGCCTGCTTTTCAAAGGTAATGGAGCCGGCGCCCCTACCTTTGAGAACCTGCCTGCTTACGACAACTCGCTGGATACGTGGGACAACTACGAGTGGGTGTATCCTAACGAAAGCGATACCATCATCGACTGGAGCTCCTTGTACAACTTCACCAACTTCGTGATGAACTCCACCGACTATGCTTTTTATTCCCAATATGGGACTATGTTTGATGTCGCTAATGCCATTGACTATTACTTGTTTATCAATGTGTTGAAAGCCATGGACAACATGGGGCGTAACTTGTTTGTTGCTCGTTACAAGAAATCGGGTGCTTTCTTCTATCTGCCTTGGGACTTGGACGCCATTTGGGGCCTCGATTCCAATGGAAACCAAACGCATGATGCCACGGGCTTGATGGAGAATGGTTTCTATGCCCGTCTATTGCAAGATTGCAGCGACAATGGCTTTTCGGCGTTGGCCCAAGCTCGTTACAACGCTTTGCGGGAGACCGTTTTGACCCGTGAGCATATCATGGAGCTGGTTCGTAACCAATATGAGGAGCTGATGGCTATGGGAGTCTATGAACGCGAACATGAAGCTTGGCCCGAGTTCTCCGTTGACGAGCGTCAGCTCGACTATCTGAGCAATTGGCTGGATGATCGTTTCGCTTATTTGGACGAAGAGATTAATTCGGCTTGTGGCACTTGGGATAACGGGGAGATCACTGATGACTTTGATGTAGTAGTGTCCCCCAATCCTGCCTCCGACCATATCACAATTCGTTTTGCTGATCCTATAGAAACCACTGTCCGAGTCTATGACATGACGGGACGGTTGGTGTATTGTATCAATGGATCTTCACAAGTGATGACTCTTCCCGTTGAAGGATTGCCTTGTGGACTTTACACATTGGTAATCAACGGTGACGGAATCCAGTGTGTGAATAGAATTGTCAAGAAGTAATAATTATCTAAATATCAACATTATGGCAGCAACCATCAAAGGAATTTACAAGGGCAATCTTCGCAACGAGATGACCCATGTGCAATCGGGCAACACCATTTTTACCGATGCACCTACCGACAACCATGGCAAAGGCGAGGCCTTTTCGCCGACCGATTTGGCATGCGGTGCTTTAGCCGCTTGCATGATGACCATCATGGGCATCAGTGCGCAAGGGCATAAGTTCGACATTGACGGCACTACCTACGAGGTGAAGAAGACCATGAGTGCCGACCCGCGTCGTATCGGGCAAATTGATTTGGTGTTCAACTTCCCGCCGAGGGACTACACACAAGCACAACAGAAGCTTCTTTGGGCTGCTGCCGAGAGTTGTCCCGTGGGTCGCTCCCTGCATCCTGATGTCATTGTTAACATCACCATGAATTTCCAGTTCTGATGGATTACGAAATGCTGAAGGGGCTCCACCACAGTGAGATGCTGAAGGTTGAGCACAAAGATACCGCTGCGGTCTATGGATCCGGCTCATTGGAAGTGTTTGCCACGCCTGCGATGATTGCCTTGATGGAGAAGACCTGTTTGGAAAGCGTCAATGACAAGATCGGGGAGGGGAACACCACCGTGGGCATTGCGGTTAACATCAAACATCTGAAGGCCAGTCCCGTTGGGTCGATGATCCGTTGCGATGCCACCCTTGTTGAGGTGGATCGCAAGCGTTTAGTGTTCGAGGTGAAGTGCTTCGAAGGCGAAACCCTTGTTGGGGAAGGCATTCACGAGCGTTTTGTGGTGGATAGCGAGAAGTTTATGGGGAAGGTGGGAAATAGTTAATAGTTGAGAGTAATAAAGAAGGGTGACCAAAAAGACTTGTCTTTTTGGTCACCCTTTCAGTTTTTGAGGTTAAAGCGGAAGGTTTTTTGGCCTATTAAAAGCTTCCAAAGACCTTATCTTGATGTTCCTGGTATTTTTTGTAGGCTTCTTGGGTGGCAGCGTCCATTTGGTCTTCCATGCCATAGAGGACATTGCTGAGTTGGTTCATCTGTTTGAACAGTTCGGTGTCTTTGCCAAACAGACCATCGGTAACGAGTCCGTGGCCTTTCTCTTTGAGTTCATCGGCGGGATAGTTCTGCTCAAAATAAGTCAGAATACCGTCGGCTTGTTTCACAACCTCTGGATAATCGGCTGCTGTAAGACTGAACATTCTCTCAGTAAGGTCATTCACTTTTTTGGCATCGTAGGGCTTGTTGCCGCCTCCGCATGCCACCATCATGATGGCTAATGCTGCCAATACAAACAGTTTTTTCATTGGATGAATGGTTTTGTTAATTAAAAAATAGATGTTAGTTGGTTTTGAAAATGCGAAAGTAAGGATTTTATTGGATGATTGATCAAAATTGGTCAAAAAAATCACTTATTACATTCCCCAAACCATGATGTATTGGCCGCCTAACTCGTATGGTTTATGCCAGCGTCAGCATGTCTTCCAAAACTAACGTGGTCACTGGGTCGATAGTATAGTTAATTTCTGGCTTTTGCGGTCCAGCGGTATTGAAGAATCTTTCCATGCAAAACCTGTTTTGCTGCATAGTTAGTATAAATGACACACGAGAGATAGAAATGAAACAAAGTTTTAATTCCGTTAGTTACATGACGCAATTAAAGAAGAACGATATAGGACACTTTCTTATTAGCAGTTGCAATTAATCATGTCCATATTGTTGCTTATAGTACTCGCAAACATCCTCATAGAAAGTATTGGCGATTGTCGTTGCAACACTTGCAGTAACTGTTCCATAGGGACCCGCTACTGCAGTGAGACCGGTTGTAATGGCTCCAGCTAAAGCAAACTTGGTTAGATTCTTTGTGTACTTATTACCACATGCCAATTCATATATTAATTCTCCAGTTGAACGGCCTTGGGAATCCTTTTTTTCTTGTGCTGTTACGGATAAATTCCATGTCATCTGTTTGATGTCATCCTCAACCACAGCAGTATTACCATAACGGACTAAGTACACGCCATCTACAATTTTTGTTCTTGTTTGAGCTACATTTGTTTTTGAGAATCCAAAAACTGCTAATACAAATAATAAACTTACTAAGATTTTTTTTATCATAATTATTGTGTCACCTGTTATATCCCATTGGTACGTCGGTTTGAAAGCAAGCCTCCTTTAAATAATTCCAGAGGCTTGCTATTGTTTTTAATACGATTATCAGATGATATTGTTAAGGGTTAGTGGCTTCAATAAGTTTGTTTTACAACATTTTGAGTATACCACGTTTCTCCTTCGTACAAGACCCTATAACGATAGCCACATTCCCAGCATTCATCTTCTGGGAATCTGCCGTACCTTGAGTTTTCTTCTATTTCATGATAATATCTCCCGTCTTTTATTGCACGTGTTCCATCGGAATTGCGATATACTTTGACGGTTTGATCTACCTTTGCGTTTACTCCACCTTTCTTTGAAATTACAGTTGTTCCAATCAAAGTCCAATCATCATTTGACTTAATCTCTTCTGTCAGATTGTTGGATTTTTCGGCATTACCATTATTAAATCCCATAGAAACAAAAGGCATAAAAGCCATTGCGATAACAATTAAAACAATTTTCTTCATTGTCATTTTGCCAGGTTATATCCCATTGGGCTCTTCGGGATTAGTTTGTGTTTATTTTGATAGTAATTGATATTGAACATAGTCGATATGTGCATCAATAAACTCGACTTTAATATTCTCAATTTGTTGAGAATCAGAAATGTTAAGGAAAACATCAGACCATTCCAAATAGTCAAAAGTGTTGGCAGGAATGATGAATGAGCAGTTGTCGGTAATGGATAGTTCATTGTCGTAGCCTACATATTTTATTTTGATTCTAACATTATTGCAGCTAAATTTAAACCTCTTATCATTATAAAGGTTGTTGTAAAATAGTTTACCGGACTCTTGATCGATACCTAATGCGATAGGATTGATCTCATCACTATTAAATTTAATAATATTGTTTTTTGTGAGTAGTATTGCTTTACTGTTGAGGCTCTCGGTTTCCGTTTCAGTTTCCGCTTGTTTTTCATTTGGGTAATTCAAATGCAGAGCAAGAAGAATATCTGAAAGTTCAGGATAAATATTAATCATATTCTTGATTTCCTGTTCGCGATTCCGACTATTTTGGAGAATTCTAACGATTTGGTCTTTGTCTTTGATATTGGAGTTTTTGAGTAGTGCTATGAACCTATCACAATCAATATTCATTGTCATGTTATAGTGTTCGTTTTTTTCTGATTGTTGTAATTCTGAATTGTTCTCAACGGCTTCTCTATTGTCATCATCAACTTTTTGATTTTCAGTATCATCAATAACTTTCTGCCAGAGTTCTTCAAATATATCTTGATCCTCCTTTTTCTCTGTATCATCAATGGCTTTTTGCCATAGTTTTTCAAATATATCTTGACAATCCTTTTCATTTTGGATATCAGAGGAGGAAGTCCTATTGTTGTTTTCATTAATGGATTCATTATAATAGTCATTATCTAACCATGATTCTCGTTCTGCTTCTCTTTGTTGCTTAGCTTTTTCGGCTCTTTCTTGGGCGATTTTATCTTGTAATTCTATTGCGGATTCGGCAACTGAATAGCCAATAGTTGTGTTTCTTTTGTCCAAAGCTTCTTGGTTGTCCATGCCATTTTGCAAATCCTGTCTGTATTCGTAGTTGGCATGATTGATTTGGTTGGCACTGTTTAAATATGTATCGTAATTATGATTACCTGTTGCATTCATAATAGCCTGTGTTCCTTGGATTACTGCTCCGGTATAATTTCCATTGTATGCATCCCTTGTGGCATTTGCCGCATTTTTGTTTGAATTTATCTCATTGGAAAAAGCATTGAGCACAGTTCTCATATTATCTTTGTCTTGATTTGAGTAATTTGAATTGTCAATATATCGTTCTCCTACCGCTTGAACGACTCCCCCAACGAGTTGTTTGAGCCATTGTGCGTAGCATACAGTTGAAGGCAACATTGTTATTGTCAAAATAACCAGTGTTAATCTGATACCTTTGCCATATTTCATTTTCTAATTGCCCAGTTATAGCCCATCGAGCTCATCGGTTCTGTTAGGTTTTACAATTAGTTGCAAAGATAGTTTTACCTATTTAGAACACAGTGATTACGGCAGTATATAGTATTTACGTTTTCGTTAATAATATCTACGGTATCAACGTCTTTCCATAGATGAAAGTTGATAATAAATCAATAATAATATAATTTTAATCTATATAATTATTATTATAACAAAATTGTATATATTTGCAAACTAAAATATATAAACGTGAACAACAATGTAGTCTCAGATCAGGATTGTATGATAATTCCTCGCTATATTGAAGGAATTCCCACTGATAGAAAGAAACTGGAAGAAAGGTTCAGACTGATACAATTCTATTACGTTAAGCACTGGAAAGAAATACAGCGCGACACTGGAAGCAATTTCATTCATAACGAGTTCTTGGATACCAATGTTTACATTGTGAAAAATGAAAGCGATAAAAAGACGGTGCGTCAGGCCTTGTATAATTGGCAATCCACGTATGCGGTAAAACACCTTAGAGAAGTCATTGAGAAGGCTGGGCCATTAGAGGGACAACCAATGTATGTGTCTGTAAAGAAAGGTGTTCAGAAGAAAAATGGATACAAAAAAATGGCGATTCTTTATCACACTTTTGAAAATGCAGAATTGCCCTATTTGAATTTCACAGTCAAACTTACAATAGGAGTGAAGGCTTCTCAAAAGCATATCCAGTATAGTGTCAACAAGGTTGAAATCAACTGCCAATAAAAAACGCCCATGTTTCACAGTACCTCCCTTTCGTTTGGACCGTCCCATGGGCGAATTTTACGCTGCAAAAATACAAAAAAGACTGAATATGCAAGCAAAATGTAGAAAATTATTCTGATAATTCATTCAACAATGTTGTAATCCGTTTCATCTTATCAGTTTTCAATTCATCAAGATGAAAGCTGAGATTCAGACAAGTTGGTAATAAATCCGATTTCAACCCATAGAATTGTTGAATGTCGTCAAAGAAGTTGTGGAAAAAATGAAATAATCCTGCCAAAATGCTTGCGGATTTGGAAAAAGTTTGTACTTTTGCAACACGAGAACCCGCCAAGCCTCTTTACAATGCTTAAATCGGCGGGTCGTTTTATTTTATGGCACAATACACAAAGACATACGCATCGCCTTCCCAATTGGTGTCTTTACTCCGTTCACGTGGGCTTGTCATAGGAGATGAGAGTAGGGTTGCTAACTATCTCTGGCACATCGTTATTATAGATTCAGTGCATATTTATACCCTCTTCTGACAACTCCGAAAGAGAACCATGTATTCAAAGGAGGCTCTTCTTTCGATAACGCATTGGATATGTATCGCTTCGACAGGCATCTTCGGTTGTTGATGTTCAATCAGATTGAAAAGATTGAGGTTGCGATAAGAAGTGCTATCGTGAACATCACAAGCCGAGAGACGGGCAGTCCGTTTTGGATAACTGATTCATCTTGTTTTTATGATGCCGTACAATTCACAAAGACCAAGCAATTGATTGATGCAGAACTAGCTAAATCAAGAGAAGATTTCATTGAGCATTTTCGCAGGACTTATTCAGAACCTTATCCTCCTGCCTGGATGTTGGCGGAAATACTGCCTTTGGGCGTTATGACTAAGATATACGAGAACATCAGGAACAACCAAATCAGGAAAAAGATAGCTCAGGAGTTTTCGTTGACCGTACCGGTATTCATGTCGTGGATGACCATAATAACAGTGGCAAGAAACAATTGTTGCCACCATGCACGCGTTTGGAATCGTACATTCGCCTTAAGGGCCCTGGCCATGCGTCGAATGACACGCCCTTGGATTGCAACTGAAGTAAATCAGCAAAAAGTGTATTTCAGTCTTTGCGTTATTAAGTATTTCCTTGATATCATATCGCCAAACAACGATATGACGGCAAAACTACAGACCTTGTTTATAGACTATCCAACCATCGATGCCAATGCTATGGGGATTCCAATGGGTTGGGAACAAGAGCCGTTGTGGCAATAGTTAATAAAAAGACATTCATCCTGTTATGGATTATTCAGTCATTCCGCTAACGCTTTCAATAGATCGTTAATGCGATGACGGAAAACCTTTTTGGCTTGATGAAAAACGAATTGCTATATTTACAGGACTGGAACTCTGGCGAACAGTTCAAGGAAGCGCTCAGAAAGTACATCCAATACTATAACAACGACAGAATCAAACTGAGGCTAAATGGAAAGAGCCCGGTGCAGTACCGAGCTCTTTTCCCAGGGGCCTAATTATTAAACCGTCCAACTCTTTGGGGTCACATCATTTTTGGTCACCCTCTCCTTCGCTTAAGATTCAATTGTTATAACGTTACTGTTTATAACATGAAGGTCTTATTGATTTATGTGTGAAAAAATCAATTCTTCCATTTCCATCATTTCAGTGTATTGCTTTCCATTACCGCCATACCAAGTGTTTGTTTTCCAATTATATACTAGAGGAAGGCCCCCTGAGGTTCCTGCAGAATTTTCAGTGATAATACCACAATAAACATAACCTTCCGAATCAGCCCACATGCCATAACTGAAGGAGGCGGATGTCGCGGAACCCGACAAGGTTTGCAAATCAGCATATACTCCACTGTCAGGATTTCTTACTCTCAAATATGCCGTTGTTGGAGTCCCACAGCCATAGGTTGTCGGATTTGTCCAACGCAAAGTTATCTGATAACTTGTTGCAGTATGACTCGTGTAATGGACGGGGCAAGGACTTAATTGGCTACCTGGATCATAGTTGTACACTGCATACGAGCTATACGAGCTACCTCCAGCATTATTGAATGCTTTTACTTTGTAATAATTATAACCCTGTCTTGGGTTACTATCAGATAGGAAAGTGTTTGTCGTTGATGAACCAATTTGTGAATAACTACCATTTGCCGAAGTACTTCTATACACTTTGTAGCTTGTGGCATTTGATACAGAATTCCATGATATTCTTATGTCTGGCAACATTGCATTACCGTAATTCTCCGCATTCACTCCTGTGGGTGCATCTGGTACGGTGGTGCCACCACCTCCTCCGCCACCACCTCCAGACGAATAGTAGCAATATGCATAGTCACTCTTCTCACTTTCAGTACCACTGGAATTTACAGCCGTCACTTTGTAATAATTATTGGTGTTTGGTGATGCATCATAATAATACGTATTACTAGTGGAGGATGCTATCACAGAATATGAACCACTGCTACTTGAAGCACGATAGACTTTGTAATATGAGGCATTGGAAACGCTATTCCATGTCACGCAAACTCTTGAACCGCTTACTTCTGCTGAAACACCTGTTGGAGCAGAAGGAGCAGAGTCATCACCACCTCCGCCACCACCAGAGGAATAATGGCAATAGGTATAAGAGCTAAAATCACTTACCCCATAATTGTTTTCTGCTATTACTTTATAATAATTGTTTTCATAAGGTTGACTATCGAAAATATAAGTATCAGAAGTTTGCCAATAGCAACTATAGTCAATTCCATCTGGTGACCAATACACGTTATATTTTGTTGCATTTGAAACTCTATTCCAAGTAACTTTAATTTGGGAGCCACTTACTGAGGAAGAAAGTCCTGTAGGAGCGGAAGGAGCTGAATTGCCACTGCCACCATTACCGCCACCATTGCCTTCATAATAGCATGTCGCATAAGCATAGGAAGAACTCATGCCGTATTGGTTTCGAGCATAAATCAGATAGTCATTATAACCTTCTCTCGGAGAATAGTCGGTGTATGAGGTACCATAAGTTTCATTGAGATAATAGCCATCACCATCGTAAATTTCGTATGAATCTGCATCTTCAACTCTACTCCAAGTTACGCAAATAGTTAGCTCTCTTACAGATGCTGAAGCAGACGAAGGAGCAGAGGGGGCTTCACGTTTCTTACAACCAACCAAGAGAAATACGAAAGCTGATACGATGACAATACCAACCAATATGACTAATCTATAAGTTTTTTTCATTTTTTTATCTTTGTTATATCCGACCGGGAGCATCGGTTTTAGTTAGTATTTGTTTTATTCTCCCACTTAAAAAAACAATAGGAAATGTTCAATCATTTTGTCAATTTAAAGCTGGCTGGAACAGTGAATGTCCCTCCTTCCTCATCATCGCAAATACAGTTTCCTGAAACCTCTAATGTAGTAATTGAAATATTGTCGATTACTAGTTCAAATCTGCGAATAAGCCATTCACCGCTATCAAAATCACCACCTTTAAATTGCAACTTATTATTAGTTAGAGTATAATTACAGTCAACATAATCAACAAATTTGCCTTCCTCAGCATTAAGAGCACCATAAAAACTACCATTTCCCTTGAACTCCCATGTCTCATTTCTAAAATCTGAGATTGTCTCACCCCACAAATTCCCTGAGGTAATTGTCCATCTGCCCAAAATCAATTTGCTGGCATCTGTTTCCTCTTTTTTACATGAAGGCAGACAAACAATTATTACAAGTGCTGCCATAATCGTTAAACGTAATACTTTTTTCATTTTTTTTCCGCCCAGTTTTATCCCATCGAGCTCATCGGTTCTGTTAGGTTTTACAAGTGGTTGCAAAGATAGTTTCACTTATTTAGAACACAGCGAACATGGCAGTCTATAGTATTTACGTTTTCGTCAATAATATCTACTGTATCAACCTCTTTCTATAGATGAAAGTTGATATTTAATCAATAATAATATAATTATAAATTATATAATGAATATTATAACAAAATTGTATATATTTGCAAACTAAAATATATAGATGTGAACAACAATATAATCTCAGATCAGGATTGTATGATAATTCCTCCTTATATTGAAGGAATTCCCACTGATAGAAAGAAGCTGGAAGAAAGGTTCAGACTAATACGATTCTATTACGATAAGCACTGGAAAGAAATACAGCGTGAAACAGGAAGTATATCCAGTATAGTGTCAACAAGGTTGAAATCAACTGCCAATAAAAAACGCCCATGTTTCACAGTACCTCCCTTTCGTTTGGACCGTCCCATGGGCGAATTTTACGCTGCAAAAATACAAAAAAATGAATATGCAAGCAATACTCAGAAAAACTATTCTGATAATTCATTCAATAATGTCGCAATTTGTTTTATTTTACCAGATTTAAGATCTTCAAAGTGAAGACTGAGATTCAAACATGCAGGCAATAATTCCGATTTCAATCCGCAAAATAGCTGTATATCATCAAAGAAATTATGATTTAGGGCAAAAGAAATCGCCACCAACTGTTCCACACCAATGTCGTATCGCTCAAAAATAGAATACACATTGGGACGCGCCGTATGAATCCGTCGGGCAAATTCAGCCACAGTCATTCCGCTGTCCTCGAAAATGGTTTTAATCAAATGTCCAATATGCAGTCGTTCCTGGTTGGACATGGTAATGCGACTTTTTTCCGTCAAATACCCAGACCCGGAATGTAACATTCAGCTTTTTTTTGCTACCTACTAATAGAAAGCGGGGTATCTTTCGCTGCTTGCTGTCTCATTAGGTCCTTGGAAAACCTCCCTGATAACAAACAGGTCAGATACCCACGCTTATGACGTGGGCATCTGCCACTGCTTTGCCTTTGATCAGGGGTGTTGAATTTCCAAGGTTCAATGAGACCAAAAACAAGCGTTTGGCAAACGCCTTCTACAATATGTATGTCCTGCAACAAATCGTACAAGATGATACAAAGATAATAAAAAAGTTGGGAAAGAGACCTGGTTGAGAAAAAAAACAACAAAGTTTATTCTGCCATCCCTTCTTTTGGATGGTTAATGGACGGTCCTTTTTTCTCTATTCTTTTCAAAATCCCGATGCTTACTTCAAATAGCAGATAGAGAGGAATGGTGACCAAAACCAAAGTCATCAGGTCGGGTGGGGTGATGATGGCTGCCACTACCATGATAATCACTAAGGCGTGCTTCCGGTATCGTTTTAGGAAGTCGGACTTCACCGCTCCGATCTTTCCCAAGAAGAAAGCAATCACCGGTAGCTGAAATACGAGTCCCATGATGAGCGTGAGGGTGGTGAAGGTGCTGATGTAAGATCTTAATGTGATGTTACTCTCCACGATATCAGAGACTTGATATGTCCCGAGGAAACGGAACGAGATGGGGAAGAGGATGAAGTAAGACATCAGCACACCGATGACGAAAAGCAGATACATAGTAATGGCCACCCGTACCGAATACTTCTTTTCGTTTTCATATAATGCAGGGGTGATAAAGCGGAAGAGTTCTACTAAAATATAAGGTGAAGCTAACAGAAGTCCCAAATACAGTGCCGTTGTGACATGGGTCATGAATTGGCTTGAAAGTTCGGTGGCTATCAGATTAATATGGTATTCGCTGAAATTGAAACTGGAACCGAGCCAATGAAGGAACTTCTCTATGTAACGGTATGTGATGAAGTCCCATTTGCTGGGTGCAAGCAACAACTCAAACGTTTGGTCTTTGAAGAAGAAAATGACAATAGCCAGCACCGTTGTCACGGCAAGGATACGGAACAACATCCGGCGGAGCACTTCGAGGTGTCCGCCGAAGGTCATGGCGTTCGGGTCTTCTTTGGCTTTGTTTTGTTTCACAACAGAGGCTTTTCAAAGCGCAAAGGTAGTGAAATAATCCGACAATCCCAATATAGTGTCAACAAGGTTGAAATCGACAACTTAGAGTTTTCTCAACGCCTCCCCGATGAACGTCGCCGACATCCTCACCAGTTCCACACAAGGACGTTTCTTGTAATAGGCTTCGGTGCGGGGTGAGGGGACAGGCGACTCCTTGATGGGAGCGATACCTAACAGTTCGCGGCAGATGATGCTGCCGTTGGCTTCACGGAAACGGTCAGCGACTTGTTGGACAAGGGCATAGCAACGGGTCTTGGAGTCAAGGTCATGAGGGTCATCGCAGGGGATGGCCAAGCCTGCCACTAGTGCAGCGCCACTCACGGTGCCGCATACCTCGCGCATCCTGCCAATACCAGCACCCATTGGCGCAGCGATGACGGCCGCAGTCTTAGTCTCCATTCCAAAGAGATCAGCATAAGCCATATAGACCGCTTGGGCGCAGTTATAGCCGCTCTTGAAATAGGTCACGGCTTGTTCGGCACGTGCTTCGACATCCAAGGTGCTGTAGCCGGGACTCATTCCACCATGATTTTGAGGATTTCCACGTCGGTCTCCTTCATGCCGTAGCGGCCTAGGCAGCCGATATGGTCGATGGTCTCTTCGACGTCTTTGCCGATGATGCCGTCACCACCAAGGAGGTTGTCACCATGCTTGCTCATCTCAAATCCAAGCAAGCCAGCTTCCACGGCCAAGGCGATCTTGCCGGCGCAGGAGGGTTTGGCACCATCGCAGACGATGCCGGCAGCCATGCCCAAGGCGTTCTCAAGGGTGTGTTCGATGATCTCGAAGCTGTGTCCCAGCAAGTAGGCGACACCACATCCCGAGGCACATCCCGCACTAACGGCACCGCAGTAGGCAGAGAGACGACCGATGCCAGTCTTCTGGTGGATGGCCACTAGGTTGGAGAGGGCTACGGCACGGATGGTGCGGTCTTCGTCGATATGGAACTCCTCGGCGAAGGCCAAGACGGGAAGGCTCACGGTCATGCCTTGGTTGCCGCTGCCCGAGTTGATGATCACAGGCATCTCGCAGCCGCTCATACGGGCATCGCTACCAGCAGCGGCCCAAGCCTTGGCTTTCTGACGGATGTCATTGCCAACCCTCAAGATGGTGCTGCCCACGTTGGCACCCCAGTTGTTTTTGAGGCCTTCCATGGCGATGGCCTTGTTGCATTCCATCTGAGGGACAATGATGGGCTTCAGGTCTTCGATATCGACGGTGTTGGCGAAGTCGTAGATCTGTTTCATATTAAGGCACTTGCGATCGGTGAGCTTGGCATTGGCGTCGGCTTCGTAACCCGAGTCGAAGAGCACCTCATCGTTCTTTTCGATCTTTACGATATTGGTATGGTGTCCTGCAATACGAACACTGGCGGATTGATTGCCGTCATAAAGGATTACGGTGACATCGAGCTGTGCGATGACGTTCAAAGGCACGATGGTCATCAGCGTATCGTCGAGGAACTGAACGATTTGTTGTTTCTGTTCCGGGGTCACCTCGGCAATGACTTCCAGCGCCTTTTCTGGGTCGCCGGCCACGATGCCAGCTGCCACGGAGGCTTTGAGTCCTTTCATGCCCTTAGTGTTGGGCACGATGACGCTTTTCACGTTCTTGATGATGTTGCCACTGGCCTTGATCTCCACCCGTTTGGGCATGGATCCCAGCACTTCACGCGCCTTGGCGGCGGCGTAAGCCAGGCAGATGGGTTCGGTACAGCCCATGGCGGGCACGAGTTCTTCTTTTAGGATGGCCAGATAGGACTGGTAACAACAATCGCTTTTTTCCATAGGAGTGAAATTTGTTGCAAAGGTAATAAAAGAAGCAAAACCTACAAAAGATTTTGTGTCTGTATCAGGCTATCTTGTTGTAGCCTCATAAAGCAGGACTCCCGAAACCATCCAGTGACTGAAGCTACCGCCTTCGTCCTTGCCTTGAGGGATGGCGACACGGAGGATGTGCTTCCCGGGTTGCAACCCCTTGAGGTCGAACCAAACGGGGTTGGTGGCTGTTCCTGGACACCAGCCTGAGCGGGAATAGTCGGAAGAGGAGACCCCGTTCCAGAAGTTGCCCGAGACTGGGTTTTGGTCGCGGAATGTGGCGCAGTCGCAACGCCAAGGGGTATGTGAGAAACACCGTTCTCCATCGATGAAGATGACGTTCTCCTTGGGGTTGAACTCGTCACCGTTGCCCCATCCACCATGACCTGTGCTGAGGTAACGGAGTCTTGGGTTCTCGGCTCCTTTGGGGAGTTCAAAAGTGATTTCCAAGGTGTCTGTCGCAAACAGCCGTCCGTAGTTTTGTCCCGACATCTCCATCACGTTGCAGGTGTTGAACAAGGGTACGGAATGCTGATGGCAAGGTCGGTCATCCCATTCGTAATCGCCGGGGTAGGCGAGGAGGTCGAGCGAGAGAAGGTGTCCACCTTTGTCGTAGTTGCCGATGAAGGCCCCGATGAGCACATCGCCTTGCAAGCGGTCTCTCAACTCGCTGATTTCTTGTTTGTAGTAGTTTTCTTCGGTCCATTCCAAGCCATCGATTTGGACTCGGTCGTTGAAATGACCTGCGCCAAAAGAGGTGAAGAAACGGACCAATTCCATGGGTGGCAGATAGTTGTCATCTGCCTTGATGCCTTGATATTCCTTACCGTCATGACCCACGAACACGGGTAGGGCTTGAATGCCTTGAATCAGTCCATCAAGGAAACTCTTGTTTGCCTCTGTAGGGATGACAAAGACTGATGCTGAGCGATCGTAGGCATCGCCGTTGGAGCGTTGATGGATCTCAGCGAAGAGTTGGTAATGCTCGGGGAGTTGGGGAAGATGCATCCGTTTGACAATCACTGTGCCGTGGCTGAAATGGAGGGTCGTGTCAAACGGGATCTCGCCCGTAATGGGGGCATAGTCGGAGAAATGGATTTGCTCATCTTTGAAAACGGGGATGCGCATGACGAGTTTATCCTTGCGCAATTGGCTCATCTCGCGCGGGCTTAGCTGTTTTCCTTTGTCGGCAGGAATCAGCTGGGCTGGGAGTTTCCGGTCTTTGGCAATGGTTTTCAAGTCGGTGACATAAGAACCGTTCCTCATGCATCGCACCATCATGCCTTTTAGCTTGCCTAAGCCGGGCATGGGGGTGGCATCGAATCCGGGGCGTTCAGTCATCCACACTTCGATGGTGTTGGAGTTGATGCTCGTCTTGTATTTCTTGCATGGGTAGCCTAGCAGGGACTCTTCGCCTTCTTCGCTGAAAACCACCTCGTTGTTGCTCATTGTGGAGGCACTATAATAGCTTTCGTCGGGATACTGAAGCAGGGTGAACACCGAGTCTTGGAAGTAATTGACATAAGTCAAGCTTTCGGCATAGCCCGGAATGGGGTTGACCACCTTGTTGTCGAGTGAGCGAATCTGCAAGCAGCCTTTGTTTTCTGATACGTTGATATGGGCAGTGTCGCCGTCAACCACGTCCTTGACATAGCTGAGGTAGGTGAGGGAATGTTGTCCAAAGGCGCACCCTGTCCAAAGCAGGGCGATGAGGCCAAAGAGGAAGGGTTTCATTGAAGACTTCATCAATTACTTCTCGAAATTTCCACCATGCTGACCTCCACGTCGTCGTTCTCGGAGATGAGTTCGATCCAGGTGTTGTTCTCACTGAACCACTTGTATTGCGAACCGATGCGGAAGAGGTAGGTCTTTTCATCTTCGCTCTCGGAGATGGCGATCACGAAACCGCCGTTCTTGCCGCTCTCGCTGCCAAAGCTAACGATCATCGGGAAGCTCTTGCCAGGGGTGAGGTTGCGAGCTTTCAGGATGATGTAGTTGGAACGGCGTGAGGCCACATCGACGGGGTTGAAGGTAAATCGTTTTGGGGTGTTGGCTGTCATGGTGAAGGCCTCGCTGTTGAGCTCGTAGAGCTTGTTCTCTTCAATGATCTTGTTAATCTTGTTGATCATATCGATGGGGTAGGGCTCACCCAAGCCAAGTTCTTCAGCCTTGGCATAGTTCTCAACGGCTTTGTCGAGGGCCTTGGCGGCATACTGTTTGTCGCCTTCCTTGATGAATCGGTTATACTGGGCGCGCAGTTCCGTCATTTTTTGGTTGTCGAGGCGTTGAGCTTCAGCAAGTTTCTCAGTGGCTTCGGCGTCACCTGGTTTGGCCACCAAAGCGAGATTGTATTGGGATACGGCTTCACGGTAGTTCTCATCGTTCATGAAGCGGTTGGCGGCTGCCATGGCCTCATCGTAACGTTGTTGAGCAGCGGCAGCAATCTGGGCAAAGATGCCGTCAATCTCGTTGATTTTAGCAGTGGCGGTGGCGTTGCCTTCGTCGATGGTGAACACTTCTTGGTATTTTTGTTTTGCCTCCACGAGTTTCTCTTCGTTGAAGAGTGCGTTGGCGGCATCCAGGATCTCTTGGATCTTGGCTTGACGTTCGGCTTCGGCAGCGGCTTCAGCGGCTAAGCGAGCAGCTTCTTGTTCGGCGGCGATACGTGCTGCCTCTTCAGCTGCCAGTCTTGCTGCTTCTTGTTCTGCAGCGATACGAGCAGCCTCAGCCTCGGCGGCCAAGCGTGCAGCCTCTGCCTCAGCAGCCAGTCTCGCAGCTTCAGCCTCGGCAGCCAAACGAGCTGCTTCTTGTTCTGCTGCGATGCGAGCGGCCTCTTCGGCGTCTTGTTGGGCGATGAGCGGGTCGAGACGTGAAATCATCTCCATGGCATAGGCGTCACCGGCGACGACGTTCAAGGCGCTCTGGTATTTTGATTTGGCTTCCTTATAGGCCTTGGTCTCATAGAGCTGGTCTGCCTCGGCAATCAACGAGTTGTAGCGGTCGTTAAGGTCTTTGGATCCTTGGTAGCTTTGGATCTGGTTCTGTACCGTGGCATCGTTGGGGAAGAGTTCCAAAGCTTGGTTCAGCTTCGCGATGGCACCGTCGAAGTTCTTGCGCAAGGCAAGCTGGTTGGCTTCTTCCACCAACTTGTTGAAGAGGGTCACCTTGTCGTTGTAAAGCTGTTGCAGCCGTTTGGCCTCGGCGATACGTTCCTTGGGCAGTTTGTCTTCGGGGAAGATGGATTGTGCAGTCTCAAACTGCATGATAGCGGCGTCGAAATTTTCGCCTTCGAGTAATTCGTTGCCTTGGGCGATGGCGCGGTCATAGGAATCTTGTTTGTCTTGGCGTTCTTTTAGCATGTCACGAATAGCTTGTGCTTGTCCGCCAACATACTTGTCTTCTGGGAAGATAGCCAAGGCTTTGTCATATTCGGCCAGAGCCTCCTCGTAACGGTTTTGTGCGTTAAGGGCATCGCCAGCATCGAGATGGGCGTAGAAGACCTCTTGCCGTTCGCTGTCCTGTTGGATCTTCACCAGGGTCTCGTCCAATTTCTTTTTCGCCTCAGTGTCTTTGGGTTTTAATTTCAGTGCCATTTCATAATAGGTCTTGGCACTGATATAGTCTTTGGAAGCGAATTTGGTATTGCCACTTCGCATCAGTGATTCGTAGGATTCTGCATTCTGAGCTTGGACGCCCGTTGAGCATAACACTGCGGCTCCAAACAAGATTCCAAATAGTATTCTCTTTTTCATCTCAGTTCTCAATTAACTTCGTTGAATGCTTCGCATTTCTCAATTCTCAATTAACGGATGTTTCCATCTTTTATTGTAATGGTCCGGTCTGACATGGCAGCCAGTTCCGGGTTGTGGGTGACGATGACGAAAGTTTGCTGGAACTCATCACGAAGCCGAAAGAATAATTGGTGCAATTCCTGTGCCGATTTGGAGTCGAGGTTGCCTGACGGCTCGTCGGCAAGCACCACTGCTGGTCTGTTGATGAGTGCCCTGGCTACGGCTACGCGCTGCTGTTCGCCGCCGGAGAGTTCCGAAGGTTTGTGGTCCTTGCGGTCAGTCAAATTCAGGTAATCGAGCAGCTCGAGCGCATGCTTCATGGCTTCTTCTTTAGGTCTTCCCCCGATATAGGCAGGGATGCATATGTTCTCCAAGGCAGTGAACTCGGGGAGCAGATGATGGAACTGAAACACAAATCCGATGTTCTTGTTCCTGAAGTCAGCCAACGCTTTGTCGTTGAGCTTGTTGACCTCGGTCCCGTCAATGAATAACGAGCCTTGGTCGGCTCGGTCTAAGGTGCCGATGATATGAAGCAAAGTCGATTTGCCGGCACCGGAAGCCCCAACAATGCTCACGATCTCCTGCTTGGCGATGTGAAGGTCGATGCCTTTAAGTACCTCCAAAGTGCCGAATGATTTCCGAATGCCTTTCGTCAGTATCATGTTTTTTCGTTATAAACTGCAAAAATACGAAATCTTTTTCAATTGGAGTCCGACTTGGAACGGAAGTTCAACATCACGATGGCAAAAAGCATCACAAATGCCGCAATCCATTGAACGGGACTGTAAACCGTCTTGTTGACAAAATAATCGAGCACCACGGCAGTGATTGGATACATCAGTTCGAGGAAGGTGGAGATGGAGGCCTTGACGTTTCGTAATCCATAGTAATATAGGAAGATAGCTCCGGATCCTGTGGTCAAGCCGATAAGGGCAATGAACATCCAGTTTCGTGGCGTGATCAGGGTGAAGTCACCGATATGTCCTGTGATTAACACGATGACCAACATGATTACCGTGGTGAAGAAATAGCGGAAGAAGGTGGAGCTATAGAACGAATAATGTCCTAAAATCTTTTTGGAAAACACGGTGGAACTGCCAAAGGAAAACGCTGCCAATAAAGAAAGCAAGGCTGCATACACCGTGGCCATTCCTTCCGTAGTGAAGTCGGGCAATGCCCATCCGAAAGTCAGGAAATAGCCTCCGATGAGCGCCACGGCTGCCCAAAGTACGAAATGCCTTTTAATTCTCTCCTTGAGGATGATTCGTGCCAAGATGACAGCGAAAATGGGCTGGAGTTTTTGTAGTAAAACGATGACTGACAGGTTGTTGAAATGTAACAAGAACAGTGATTTGACGATTGCCAAAGTCCCCAGAGCTCCTCCGAACAACGCAATCATGAAAAAATAAAACAGGTCGGAGCGGCTCATCGTGCCCAACAGTTTGTACTGCTTGAAGAAGAAGAAGTTCATCAACAGGAAAGGGAAGAGGTGAATGACAAAGACGACGAAAGCAGTATTCAAGTTGTAGAGCTGTGGTGTTAGCAAGATGCCGTCAACACCCCAAAGGGTAGCGGAAGCAGCCACGGCAAGGGCACCGATGATTTTGGGATTACGTGTCTTGTTGTCCATCTTTTTTTTTGAATCAAAAATGCGCGGCAAAATTAAAAAATTATAAATTTGCAAAAAATTCCAAACGCATCAACTATGAAAAAAACTACCTTATTTTTTAGTATGCTTATGTTATTCCTGGCTTCAGGAGTAGCTCAGACGAAAGAGACGAAAGAGAATGTGGCTCGTGAATGTGTGCTGTTCGAACTGTTTACTGGGGTGAGATGCCCATATTGCCCGGCAGCTGCCAACGCCGTGGCTCAACTGCTTGAGGAAGGGAAACCCATTGCTCCCGTTGCCTATCATACCAGTGCGTTCTCCACACCTGCGTATTATACTTCTGAGACTCAAGCTAGAGCAAATTACTATGGCGTGCAAAGCTTTCCAACTTTAAAGGCTGACGGTGTGCTGACTTTTGAAGGTGGCGGCAGTGCAAGTGAGACCAATTATTCGTACTATCTCAGCCGATACAATCAACGGATCAACCAACCGAGTCCTTTTACCATCGATTTGACTTGTGAACCGGGCGATGACGGCATCTGGACTGTCCATTGCACGGTGAATCAAGTAGGTCAATGCAATGCCACAAACCCTAAGGTGTTGATCGCTCTTACCCAAAGCAACATTGATGTTTCTTGGATGGGAATGCAGGGCCTCCATCATGTGTGCCGCGATATGATTCCTAATCAGCTGGGTACGGCTTTCGTGGGTCCTTCCATGACCATCAATGAGACTTTTGCGATGAACTGGCCCAAAGACGACTGCTACCTGACAGCTTGGGTGCAGGACTATTCGGGTACCAAAGAGGTCTATCAAGCTGTTCGTCTCTCCTTGAATCTCGGATTGGACTATGACTTGGTGCTGAAGAATGTGAAAAACTATGCCAGCAGCGTCTGCTCAGGGATGATTAACCCCATCCTCACTGTCAATAATAGTGGAAAAGAGGTGGTTACGAGTTTCCAGGTGGTGGCTTTGGATAATGGAACGGAAATCTATCGTGAGGAGTGGACGGGCAGTTTGTTGCCTGGCTCGAACGTTGACTTCCAGATGTCGGATTTTGAAGTAGGAGACCTTACGCAAGTGACCTTCGAAGTGGTTGAACCTAATGGTAATCCGGAAGGTTATGCCGGTGACAACAGAATGAGTATCAACCTTGGAGAACCTGTCATGATCGACGGTTTTCTCAAGTTGCAAGTGAAGACGGATGCATTTCCCGAAGAGACCAATATCCAGGTCCTAGAGTTGGAAACGAACGAAGTGGTCCTCGACTACCATTTCGACAAGCCCAACCAGTCCTATGTTTACGAGACAGGAGTGATGAACGCAGGCTGCTACCGCCTCCGTGTCTTGGATTCGTTGTCAAATGGCTTCAATGGCATCATCCGTGTTAGCGATGCTGCGGGTAACCTGCTTTTCAAGGTTGACAACTCGGTGTCGTTCACTGACGAACTGCGTTTCGAATTCAACTGCAATGGCGTATGGTCGGTGGAAGTTGAGCAGGAACCAACGATGACACTCTATCCCAACCCTTCTAAGGGCAACTTCTTCCTGGATCTTCTCGAAGGCAGTTGGAAAGTAGAGGTGTTTGACCTCACAGGACGTCTCATCCACCGGGAACTCCAGTTTACGCAAGGTGACATCAACCTCAACTGTGGCAGAGGCGTATATCTCCTGAAAGCCACAGATGGCCAGAACGAAGTTGTTAGAAAGGTGATGGTTTATTGACCTTTGTTATCTTAGCCTGAGCTTTTGCCCAATCCTCAAGATGCTCTCTTTGTGGATGTGGTTGAGTTGACACAGTTTATCGACCGAGGTGTGGAACTTCGCCGCGATGGAGTTTAGGTTATCTCCCTTTTTTACATAATAATACTCCAAGTCAGTGGCAGAATAATAAGGCTTGGGCTTGGAGTCTTTGACGTCGAGGTTGGTGCGATGAAGGCCCTTGTAAGCTTTGTCGAGAATGTCCTTGGTCATCGAGTAGATGTGGTTGGAGGTCTTGATGGAGTCACTCAACGAGTGGGAGAAGAGCCAGTCATAAGTCTGGTCAAGATAGAAGACCCTGGCCAGTCTGGAGTGGTTGACTTTCTCGAGTCGGTCGAAGATGAGCAGGCTTGTGTCTCCGCAAGAGCACATGGAGTCAACGACTTTTTCGGAGGCTCTGACGGGAACGAGGTTGTCTGCGGTGCCGTGAACAATCCATAAGGGGACGTCGTTGAGGCCGCAAAGCTGTTTCTTGGTGGCGCCACCACATAAGGCGATGGCTGCAGCGACTTTGTCGGGATAGGTGGCAGTAAAGTCGATGGTCCCATAACCGCCCATGCTCATGCCAAGCACATAAAGCCGGTTGGTATCGACGGTGTATCGCTCCTTGGTCCAATCGTAAATCTGCATGATCTTCTCAGGATTCCATGCGCTTTGGGCCTGAGGAGCGATGACAAAAGCATCGATGTTGCGTCCCATGCCAAGGGCATCGATGCAGCCATATTCGCGGACTCTTGACAAATCGGTGCCGCACAAGCTCTTCCCATGAAGGAAGATGATCACGGGCTTCTCACAGACCGCAGGGTTATAGTCCTTGGGGACGTACAGCCAAAAATCGTAACAGTTCTTGATGGAGTCACGACACGCATAAAGCTGTGCCGAAAGCATCAAGGGAAAAAGACTTAATATAATGAAGATGAGTATCTTTCTCATTGAAGTCGTCAATAGGATGGTTTGAAACTATTCTAACGAAATTTTGAATATTTTATTGCCTCGAGACCCCAAAATGATTTTGTCGTCAACAACGATGGGTGAGGACTCGAAGTTGCTTCCGACCCTTGTGCTCGCTACGATTTCACCGGTCTTGCCTTTGATGAGATAAACGTAGCCCGCGGCATCGCCAGTGAAAATGAACATCTCGTCGTTGTCGTTGTAGAAAGCAATGGGCGACGACCAGGAGTACTGACGGGTAGAGGTCCGGTAACGGATGCTGCCATCATGCCTGTCAAAAGCAATCAGACAGCCTTTTTCCGTTGTGGTGTTGATGCAGAAATTGTTGAAGACCAAGTCACTACAATCGCCTCCTCCAAGCAAGGGAGAGCCATACATTCCCCCATCGAGCGACTTGTCGTTGAAACTGATGCGTCGGCAACGGATGGTGTCCTCCCAAACTTTTTCACCAGTGAGGCCGTTGAGTTTCACGAAATAGGACGATCCTGACGAACCCTGTCGATCCACTTCGCATCCAGAGTAAAGATAGGGGATACCGTCTTCAAGGGCTACCACGGGAGTCGCATCGGAATCATCGTGATTAAAGTAGTGCCATACGGGTTTCAACGTACTGAGATTCAAGCAGATGATATTACCTGCATTATCGTTGATATAGCCGTAGTTGCGACAGACGGCCATCGATGACTCGATGCCTGGGCTGCTCTTGTATTTACTCATGGAGTACCTCAAGGTGGAATGTAGCCGCAAGCTGTCGTCAGCGACATAATATTTGTACAGGGTGCCGTTCTCGCCAGGACGGAAGAGGAATCCGCCAAGGATGATGGGGGAGGAGTCATACGCACCCCAGCTGCGCCAGGCTTTCGGGTCCTTGCCGAAAGTGTACGTTGCCTCTGATTGGAACATGTTGTAAACGACATGGCCAAAGACAGACTGTTTTTGGACGCCATGGCCGATATACAGATCACCGTTAAACCATGGATTGAACGAAGGTGTTCCTTTGAGCACGTTACGGGTGTCGAAAGCTTCACGAGTGGCCTCGCCTGTTTGGAAATCGATGAAATAGACCTTGCCACAAAGCGAGGCTACCACCAACTCTTGCAGGCTGTCGGGCCAATGGATGTAGAGAGGTTGGCCAGTCCACCCAGTACCTCCTCCCCAAACACCGTGGCTGGTGTGTGAAGTGTCGGTATTGGTGGTGAACACCCAATCAGTGGTGATGTTCAATGAATCGCCATGGATTCGCCCAAAGAAATTGGGGTTTCGGGAAATCGATCCTCTGAAAGTGAAGATGCCAGGCGTGTCCTCATAGAGGTCATTCAGGTCTTGAAGCTTTCCGTCGATGTCGTTTTCAAAAGTGTCGATGACATACATGATGCTCTCTGCCGATGCGTACATGGTATCCGCAAAAGGCATCGGTTTTTCCACCCTCGGACTGTCCGCGACCAAGAAAATGGTGTCGGCTGAATCGTCGGGAAGATGTTTCTGAGGCGTCATGCACGTAGAAAACGCAATCAGCAAAACCATTAATAAAAAGAGGTGAGTCTTCATCTGCGTTTTTTGAAAGCGGTTGCAAAGATAAGAAAATCAGGCTTTGATGTTAACTTTTAATAACGTAATTTTGCCTCGCTAATTCTGTTTGACCATGAGAACAACGAAGTTGCAGCAGAAATACGATTCTTTTGTGAGCTATTTCAAGGAACAAATGCCAACGGCAGGCTCAGAACTGGTTTTCCGTAATCCTTACGAGCTTTTGGTGTCAGTCATTCTATCCGCCCAATGTACCGACAAACGGGTGAACATGACCACACCAGCGTTGTTTGAACGTTTTCCTACGCCTGAGTCGATGGCAGGGTCAACGGTGGAGGAAATCTATTCCTATATCAAGTCCATCTCTTATCCAAACAACAAGTCGAAGAACCTTCTAGGCATGGCCAAGGTCCTGGTAGAGGAGTTTGGTGGCGTGGTGCCGGACAATCTCGACGACTTGCAGCGCTTGCCCGGTGTTGGTCGAAAGACGGCCAACGTCATGATGGCCGTGGCTTTTCAACAGCCGGCGATGCCGGTGGATACACACGTGTTCAGGGTCTCGAACCGTATCGGCTTGACCAAAAACTCGAAAAACGTGCTTGAAACGGAAAAGACTTTGGTCGCCCATCTGCCATTATCGGTGCTTTCCACGGCCCACCATTGGCTAATCCTGCATGGACGCTATGTCTGCCACGCCCGAAAACCTGATTGTGAACATTGTGGCATCGCTGACATTTGTGACTACCATCAAAAAAAGATTAGAAAATAATTCAACAATCGAGCTTTTATTGGTCAAATCGTGTTATATTTGCCGTTGGAAGCAAAGCGTGATAATAATAATTTAAAATATACAGTTATGACAACAGAAAAAGTACAGGAAGATGCCCAAAAGATCAAGCTGGAGAAGTTGAAGGCTTTGGAGGCGACCTTGGGCAACATTGAGAAGAATTTCGGAAAAGGCAGCATTATGCGGCTCGGTGCAGAAGCGGAGAAGATGGAGTCGATTTCCACGGGTTCATTAGGCCTCGACTATGCCTTGGGCGTCGGTGGACTCCCCAAAGGAAGGATCGTCGAGATCTTTGGCCCTGAGAGTTCGGGTAAGACCACCTTGGCGCTCCATGTCATTGCCGAAGCACAGAAAAAAGGCGGCATCGCTGCTTTTATCGATGCTGAACATGCCTTCGACCGTTTCTATGCAGCGAAGCTGGGTGTCGATGTGGAAAACTTGTTGATCTCACAACCCGACTATGGAGAACAAGCCTTGGAGATTGCAGAGAACCTGATCCGCTCAGGTGCCATCGACGTCATCGTGGTTGACTCTGTCGCCGCCTTGACCCCGAAGAGCGAACTGGAAGGAGAGATGGGCGATAGCAAGATGGGCCTGCAAGCACGACTGATGTCACAAGCCATGCGTAAACTGACCGCCACCATCAACAAGACGGGTTGTATCTGCATCTTTATCAACCAATTACGTGAGAAGCTGGGTGTTCTGTTCGGCAATCCTGAGACGACCACGGGTGGTAATGCCCTTAAGTTCTATAGCTCCATCCGTCTCGACATCCGTAAGGTTAGCCAAATCAAGGACGGCGACAACGTCACCGGCAGCCGTGTGAAAGTCAAAGTGGTGAAAAACAAGGTGGCTCCGCCGTTCCGCAAGGCTGAGTTCGACATCCTCTATGGTGAGGGAATCTCACGTACAGGCGAAATCGTCGATCTCGGCGTGGAAACGAATGTCATCAAGAAAAGTGGCTCTTGGTTCAGCTATGGCGACGCGAAACTGGCACAAGGCCGCGATGCCGTCAAACGACTCATCGAAGATAACCCGGAACTCGCTGAAGAGTTGTCGGAAAAGATTTTGGAAGCCCTCGAAAAGACTGAATAACACTTGGGATGATGAACAGATTGGTTGTGATGTGCCTCGCAATGGCACTGCTTCTTGCCGCTTGCAACAACGACCCCAAACCACCAAAGCAAGCCGCTCCAGAACCTACAGAGACTACAAAGGATGTCATCGAACTGTTGACCGACTCTATTGCCATGGACGAAAACCGGGCTGACCTATACCTGCAACGTGCCAAAGCCTATGTGGAACGTGAACAGGTCGGTGCCGCCATGGTGGATGTCACCAAAGCTATCGAAGTTAACCCTAAAAACATCGACGCTTTCCTGATGCTGGCCGACATCTATTACATGCTTGGCGACCAAGCTAACATCACCGCCACGTTGAACCGTGCCCTGGAAATCGATCCCTATGATAGCCGACCGATGGTGAAGCTGGCAGAGATCAACATGCTCCAGCAAAACTATGACTTGGCTTTGGGTTATATCGACAATGCGATGAAAGTCAGCACCTTCAATCCAAGAGCCTATTTCGTTAGGGGGATGATCTTTATGGCTAAACAGGATACGACCTCTGCATTGAAGAACTTCCTCACCGCACGTGAACAGGACAACGATTTCTTCGATCCCAACTACGAGGTCTGCAAGATCTATGGCGCCCAAAACAACCCTTTGTCGGAACAGTTCTTGCGTTCAACGGTGACGCGTTTTCCCGACCAACCACTGGCTCGTTATGAACTTGCCCTGTATCTCCAGGATCATGACCAACCTGAAGAGGCATTGATTCACTATGACACCCTGCTCACCATGCAACCTGGCAACAGCCGACTGCTCTTCAACAAAGGATATGTGTATTTTGTTTACCTTGGCGACAACCAAAAAGCTCTGGATTACTTCAACCAGTCCCTGGATAGCGACCCCAACTACCTCGATGCCTTGTATAACAAAGGACATGTCTTGGAGCAGATGGGTGATTATGTCCAAGCCAAAACAATCTATTCTCAGGTGCTGAAGCAGCAACCTAATTACGAGTTAGCCGTGAAGGCTGTCAATAGGATAGCCAACCAGATGGAAGAGTGAGGCTTATTTGATAAGCAACGCTGCTGCAGCTTCAAGTTTCTCGTCCAAGGCCTTCATCGAAGCCTCGAGGCTACCGTCAATCTTTCCTTTCATGCTGAAGTAGAACTTGATCTTAGGCTCAGTGCCTGAGGGACGGATGCTGATTTTTGACCCGCTCTCCGTGAAGAACTGCAATACATCAGATTTGGGAAGGTTGATAGGAGTGACTTTGCCAGAGGATAGATTCTTGGCTTCCAACGTCTTATAGTCCCTGATTTCAACGATTTTCTCGCCGCAGATCTCGGTAGGTGGGGTCTCGCGGAATCGGGCCATCATGGCTTTGATCTCTTCGACACCGCTGATGCCTTTCTTGGTAAGCGAGACCAGCTTTTCCTTATAAAGACCGAACTCACGATAGATGTCGCAAAGCAACTCATAGAAGGTCTTGCCTTGCTCAGCAGCCCATGCCATAGCTTCAGCTAAAAGGCTGGTGGCGATGACGGCGTCTTTGTCGCGGACAAAGTCACCTGCAAGGTAGCCGTAGCTTTCCTCGCCACCACCGATGAACTGTTTCTTGCCTTCCAGCTCCAGAATCTTGCTTGCGATGTATTTGAAGCCGGTCAGCACATCATAACGATCGACATTGTACTTCTTGGCAATCTCAAACAGCAGTTCCGTGGTGACAATGGTCTTCACAACGAACTCTTTGCCAGTGAGCTTGCCGAGCTCGTTCCAACGGGTGAGCAGATAGTAGAGGAATACGCTGGCAGCTTGATTGCCGTTGAGAAGGATGAACTCGCCTTGCTCGTTTTTCACGGCGCAACCCACGCGGTCGGCATCAGGGTCGGTGGCGAGCACTAAGTCGGCATTGACCTCTTGGGCTTTCTTGACGGCCAAAGCCATGGCAGCCGGTTCCTCGGGATTGGGGGATTTGACAGTGGGGAAGTCGCCATCAACAACCATCTGTTCTTCAACGCAATAGACGTTTTCAAAGCCTTTGCGCTTAAGAATCTCGGGCACTAAGCGACGGCCCGTGCCATGGATTGGGGTATAGACGATCTTGAGATCTTTGTGCTTCTTGATCAAATCCAAAGAGAGGGAGAGTCCAAACACCTTTTCCAGGTAGATGTCGTCGAAACGCTCGTCAAGCATCGTGATAAGCTCGGGTTTGCGTTTGAAGTTGACCATCGAAGGGTCGGTGATTTTTTCCACCTCGGCGATGACGTTCTTATCGTGAGGACTGATCAGCTGGCCACCATCGTTCCAATAAGCCTTGTATCCATTGTACTCCTTGGGGTTGTGTGAAGCGGTGACCATCACACCGGCATGGCAGTGAAGCTCACGCACAGCGAAGGAGAGTTCTGGGGTGGGGCGGAGGCAGTCGAAGAGATAGACCTTGATGCCATTTGCCGACATGACATCGGCGGTGATGTTGGCGAAGGCAGGACTGTTGTTGCGGCAGTCGTAGGCAATAGCCACGCGCAGCTCTTTCTCACCGGGGTTCATCATTTTGATGTAGTTGGCGAAGCCTTGGGTTGCCATGGCCACCGTATAGATGTTCATGCGGTTGGTTCCGACACCCATGATGCCGCGAAGGCCTCCTGTGCCGAATTCCAAGTTGCGGTAGAAACTCTCTGTCAGCTCGTTAGGGTCGTTGTCGATAAGCTCTTGGACCTTTTTACGGGTCTCTTCGTCATATTGGTCGGTGAGCCATGCTTGGGCTCTTTCCATTATTTTTGGATCGATGTTTGTCATGATATTAATTTTTATGGTTGTGAATTCAGTTCTTTGATGCAACGTTCAAGGCTGTCTTTCCAGAAAGGAATTCGGATGCCAAGTGTCTCTTTGATCTTGGTCGTGTCTAGTGCACTGTAGGCCGGACGTGTGGCTCTAGTGGGGTATTGATCGGTGGTGATGGAGTTGACCTTGCAGCTTTTCCCTCCGAGTTCAAATATGGCTTTGGCAAAGACGTCCCAGGAGGTGATCCCATCGTTGGTGAAATGGAAGACTTCCTTTACCGGTCTTTTGCCGTAATGGGAGACAAGTGCCATGATTCCCTGAGCCAGGTCGCCCGCAAAGGTAGGACTACCATGTTGATCGCAGACCACGTTGATTTCGTCGTGCGTCTCGGCAAGGCTGAGCATGGTCTTCACGAAGTTCTTGCCTGTCGCCGAATAGAGCCATGCAGTACGAACGATGCAATAATGGCATCCGCTGTCTTTTATTGCCTGTTCGCCAGCGAGTTTGGTCTTGCCGTAAACCGAGGTGGGTCCTGTGGGGTCGGTCTCACGATAGGGTTGGGTGCCTTTTCCGTCAAAGACATAGTCGGTGGAGACGTGAATCAGCAGGGCGTTTTGACTGTGACAGGTTTCAGCCAGAACCTTTGAGGCATGGACGTTCACTTTCTCAGCCATCTCCACATCGTCTTCAGCTCGGTCCACAGCGGTATAAGCAGCGCAGTTGATGCAGCAGTCGATGCGATGTTCGCTGAAGTATCGCTCCACAGCGATTGGGTCAGTAATATCAAGGCTGTCGATATCCGAGAAGAACCATTGGTGCAAGGCATTGGCAGCAGCGATCTTTTGCATCTCGTTGCCAAGTTGTCCATGACATCCTGTTACTGCTATGTTCATGCCCAAAGGGTGGTTTATTGGTCTTCAAATGATTTCAAGAGGTTGGTTTGATGCAGATGTTTCTTGACGTTTTCAAACTGGTAAGAAACAGTGGTCCAGATTTCCACCTGCTTTTTTATGCCAAGGATCTTCTTGGTCGTGTAGCGATGGTTTTCGTCGAGATGTTGAAAAACGGTGCCAGAGGTTCCGACATAGAAGGGACGGTTGCATTCATCGGCAATGGCTTTGGCCTTGTTGATGGCGGTACCCACCCATATCATGCGGTCAGTGTCGTTGTCGGATTGCACCTTGGTACAAAGGATGTTGCCCATGTCGATACCGATTGAGAAGTTGACGTGAGCTTGCTCCTCGATGGTGTCATGTAGGGTTTTGCTAAAGAGGTTGGCGGTTTTAAGTGCCGTGTCGATGGCGTATCCTGAATCGTATTTTTCCTTGGGATAGATGAGTAGGAACCCCTCTGGAGAGATGCAGCTGAAGAGACCGCCTGTCTCTTTGGCGACCTCTTTAAGGGCATGGTGGTACATCTTATACACTCGGGTAGCGTGTCTTCTACCGGTCTTGAGCATCGTAGGGATGTTTTTGATCTCAAAGTAGAGGACATGGGCTTCCATCACAATGCCACTGCATCCATAGCCAAGACGATTCAACTCGTTTAAGTCGGTGCTAAATGAGTAGTTGAACTCCGCCTTCGAAAGCTCTTGTATTTCGGCAAGGAGAGATTGACTATTCATAGTACTGAGTTTTATTCCATGTTGGTATAGACGGCTTGAACGTCTTCGTCTTCATCAAGTTTGTCGAGGAATTTCTCAATTTCAACCATCTGTTCATCGGTGAAGCTCACTGTGCTGTTGGGGAAACGTTGCAAGTTAGCTTTGATGATGTTGATTTTGCGTTCTTCAAGGGCATCGTGCATGACACCATAGTCGGTCCAAGCGGTATAAACCGTAGTCGTGGAAGTGCCTTCTTCTTCGTCCGTCTCGGTGACGATCTCGTCAAGGCCGTAGTCGATGAGTTCCAGCTCCAGCTCGTCTTTGTCCATGCCTTCGGGCATTCCAATTTCAAAGACTGCTTTGCGGGTGAACATGAACTCGAGGGAGCCCATGGGGAGGAAGGATCCTCCGCATTTGTTGAAGTATGACTTCACGTTTGCAACGGTACGGGTGGTGTTGTCGGTGGCGCATTCAACCATACATTGGATGCCGTAGGGGCCTTTTCCTTCGTAGGTAACTTCGACGAGGTTGGCGGCGTCCTTGTCGGTAGCACGCTTGATGGCGGCATCGATGTTGTCCTTAGGCATGTTTTCCGCCTTGGCGTTCAAGATGGCTTGACGGAGTTTGGGGTTCATGTCCGGATCCGGTCCGCCTTCCTTGGCAGCAATAGTAATCAGTTTTCCGAGTTTAGGAAACACTCTTGACATGTGTCCCCATCTTTTCATCTTGGCCGCTTTGCGGTATTCAAATGCTCTTCCCATAGTTATGTGTTGTTTGCTTGTTTTTTAATGAAGTTGCAAAGATACAAAACAATTTTTTAATTTCGCAAAAAATATTATCATATGAAGATATTGGTTTTGAGCGAGCATGACGATTGCTGTGGCCCCATGGCTGCGGCTTTTCTTCGCGACTATTCCGAAAAATGGGAAATCGTCTCTGCAGGCAAGGCCCCAACGGCATGTTGCCCATGGTTGGTAATCACGACCATGCGCGAGTGCCTGATCGACTTGAGCGGGTATCAGCCTCGAAGTGTTTCAGACCTTGATCTTTCGGCTTTTGATGCTGTTTATGAATGTTTTGATTCCCCTTGCCCTCAAGATTTGGATGCCTGCCGGGTACTGCGCGACCGGATCAAAAACGACGCTTTCCTGTTTTACAAGCAGTCGCTCTCGTCAATCAGGTTGTTGAGCAAGGCATAGATGGTCAGACCTGCCACTGACTTGATGCCAGTCTTACGGGTGATGTTTTTGCGATGGGTGATGACGGTGTGGATGGAGATGTTCATCAAATCGGCAATTTCCTTGTTCATCATGCCTTTGGCGACGGCTACCAGCACATCGATTTCGCGTTTGGAGAGCTCAACATCCTCATTGTTCTTCTCTTGTTTTCCAAAATGCTGTTCCAAATCATTGATCTTGTTGATGATGGACAACTTTGAATCGTTGATGCCGATGACCCCATGGTAGTTTTTCAAGAGGGATGCGTCGTAATAGGAAGTGACCAAAGCGATAATGGAGAGCGTTGGATAGTCCTTCATGAGCTGAGAGATCAGGTTTCTATCCGAATAACCAATAAGCGATGGGTTGATAATCAGCATATTGACATCGCTACCAAGAATCTTCTCGTTGAGGTGCTCGGGACTGTCGAGCCGAGCAACTACCTCGAACCTCGCCAAGCCTTGGATGATCTCGGAGAGTCCGACAGAGATGATCTCGGAGGGTTCACAGATGAGTACTCGGTGTGTCATGGCAAGGTGTTTTCAAGGGTTTCGACAAAGGGGATGAGGAGATGGTCTTCAATGCGGGAATGGAGGTTGAGATCCGCGGATAACTCCATGATATCCAGAGAGATCTCGATGCGTTCTGCGGGCAGAATATCACCAGGGAGGTATTTGACGAGGATATTCATCATATCGTCAAGCGTGTCCTGGATGTTAGTGTGGTTGTGGCGGAACTCTTCGATGTTGTATGAGGTGGGTTTCTGGCCTTTGTTGAGCATTTCAATATAGGGGAAGACAACCTCTTCTTCATAATATTGGATATGTTGAACCACTTCCTGTTTGTATTGCTCGTAGAAGTGGCTGAGCATGGGGCCGTATTTGTATCCGCTGGCTTCGATGATGCGTTGCAGATGCTCTTCGATATGGGGAAAACGTTCATCCATATAATATCGATGCGAGGCTTTCAGGTAGGAGAGGAGCCCGCGCATGTCGATTTTGTCAAGTTCTGTGACACTGGGTTTGTAGTCAGGATCGGAATAGATGTAGCAGATGTTGAGGAAAAGATCGATGCTTACATTGTTGATGCGGCAAACCTCACCGATGTTTCGGTCGCCAAAGCCTAAGGCGATACCAAAACGGGGGAGGAGTTGGAGCAGGCGGCCGTTGTTGGCGATCAGTTCTGCCAATTTGGTTTTTTCGGAGAAGCGTTTGGTTTTGTTCATATCCTATATGTTGAAAGAGCAAAGATACGTAAAAAAACAAAAAAAGCCGCGATGTGCGGCTTTTTTATGCGATTTTGAAGATGACCGGATTAGGCTTCGGCGTTTTCAGCAGGAGCTTCTTCATCGGCAGGAGCCTCATCGGCAGGAGCTGCTTCGGCTTGAGCGGCGGCTTCTTCAGCTTTCTTGGCCTCAAGCTCGGCAAGTCTCTTCTTAGCAAGTTCTTCAGCGCGGGCTTCATTGACTTTCTTCTCGGCTTCCAAACGCACTTTCTTCTCGCCTCTAACTTTTTCTTCAAGAGCCTTGGCTTCGTTGGCAACCTTCGCTTCCTTTTCCTTCATCCAATTCTGGAACTTGACCTCAGCTTGTTCTTCAGTCAAAGCGCCTTTCTTAACACCTTGGAGGAGGTGGTACTTCAGCATGACGCCTTTTTGGGAGAGCAGGGAGCGCACAGTGTCGGTCGGGACAGCGCCCACGCTGTACCAATAAAGGGCGCGGTCAAACTTCAGGTTGATCTCCGCAGGGTTCGGCAGCGGGTTGTAGGTACCGATTTTTTCAATGAATCTACCGTCACGTGGTGAACGGCTATCAGCAATTACAATATGATAGAAAGGCTGACCCTTCTTACCATGTCTTTGCAATCTGATTTTTGCTGGCATAATTTAATGTTTTAAGTTGATTTATAAATGAATGAACTAAAACCTACCCGAGGTTTCGGCGGCAAAAGTACAACTTTTTGTTGGATTGGCAATGCGTTGGGTGAAAAATCTTAATTTTGCAGCCATTTTTGAAGAGAGTATCATGGGTAAGGACAAATCAATTCGTTGGGGTTATCTAGCAGGCATCATCTCAGGCATCACCTATGGCATGAACCCGCTTTTTGGTGTTCCAGTCATCAATAAAGGACTGGATGTCAATTCTTTGTTGTTTTATCGCTATGGCGTGGCCACGTTGCTGATGCTGGGGTACATGCTGTTGGCAAAAAAGCAGATCCGCATCACGGGAAAGCAATTGTGGCTGATGGTATTGCTGGGTGTGCTCTTTACAGGTTGCAGCATCACGCTCTTCGAAGCTTATAAATACATCCCGTCAGGCATTGCCACCAGCATTTTGTATGTGTATCCCATCATGGTTGCTTTGATCATGATGTTCTTCGGGCAGTTCCCCTCATGGCAGACATGGGTCTCTATCTTCGCGGGTGTGGCAGGTGCCGTGTTGCTTTCCGTGAATGGAAAAGGGGGGTTCATCGATTGGCGCGGTATCGCTCTTGTGGTCGCCTCAGGTCTGTGCTACACGTTGTTTATCGTCATCGTCAACCTGAGCAAACAAATCAAAACCATGCCCAACCTCACTTTGACTTTCTATTGTTTCTTGGTGGGATCGTTGATGCTGTTCGCCTTGTCGGGTTTCGGCACTCATCTGAACGCGGTTCCCGATACGGTCAGTTGGCTCAATGTGCTGGGACTCGCCATCCTGCCGACGGCTATTGCCACCATCACCTTGGCGGCCTCAAGCAAAGCGGTTGGCGCAACCAAGACCTCTGTTTTGGGCATCCTCGAGCCTTTGACGGCAATCTTTATCGGTACTTTGGCGTTCAAGGAGGCCTTTACCCTAAACGTGGCCTTTGGCGTGGTCTTGATTCTTTTTGCCATTCTGTTTATGATCCTGACGGAGAAAAAGAGATCATGATTCCTTCACCAAGTGCACATCGCACTGTGGGAACGGAATGCTGATGCCATGCTGGTTCAAGGTGTCGTAGATCACTTCCTTGGCGCGGTCGATGTACCCATAGCGTTCGGCCACCAACACCCATTGTTTCACTGCAATGGTGACGGCGCTGTCGTCGAAATCTCCGAATGCCACGGTGATGCCACGCTTCGGATCCACGATATCGCGTCCCAAGGCATCCTTGGTCATCAGCGATTGCATGGACTCCTTGAGCATTTCGCGGACATGCCTGACTTCAGTGCCATAAGCCACACCCACTTCGATCTTGACAAGCTCGTAGGCATGGGAGCGCGTCAAGTTGCTGAAGTTCTTGCTGAATAGGGTGGCGTTGAGGAACGACATCTCCGCACCTGTTGCCGTCTCGACTTGGGTGCTCTGGTAGTTGATGGAGGTGACCTTGCCCCGGATGCCGTCACATTCGATCCAGTCACCGATCTTGATGCGGCCCGACATTAACTGGATGCCATAAATGAAGTTGTTGAGGATGTCCTTTAGGGCGATACCGATACCAGCGGAGAGACCGCCGGCCACAAGGCTGAGTGATCCCGTTGGAATGTGAAGTGTCAGTACAATGACGATGATATAGATGAACCAAACAACGAGGTTGATGATGCTGTTGCCGAGAGAGAGGTTGACCTCGTCCTTGTGGATGGTCTCACGTTTTGTCTTCTTCAGGAAGCGGGCGTAGCGGCTTTGCTGCCAGATGGCATGAATGGCATGGTTGGCGTACCGGAAGACGAAGAAGAGGCTGATCAAGAGGACGATGGAATGGAAGGAGATCCTGAACGTGTTGGCACCGCTTTCGTTGGTGAGTTGTATGAAAGGATGATAGTAGATGCGGTCGTATAGATCTTGGAAGTCGAATACGTCCATGGCAAGATGGATGCAGAATGGTAGGGAGGTCAGGATCAGTACGGGTAGGACGACATTTTTGACCAGGTCGTAGAACCAGGTCACGCTGAACAGGTATGATTTCTTGTTTTGGCCTGTCACCTTGGTGATATGGGCAAGATAGTCGCTGATCCTGGGATTCATGCGTTTTTCCTTGTAGCGCACAATCAAATGCCAGATGGAGATGATGGTGAGGATGGTGGCCAGCTGGAAGTACCACCAAACGAGGATGAGCAAGGAAGCGAAGATGAATCCGGCAATGGCAACGATCATCGCGAGGCCTGTCACCGCCAAGGAGATCCACCCAAAGATACGGTCGCTCTTGTCGGCTTGTTTTCCTCGTCTGAGGCAGATCATGAGCTGCCAGCAGAAAAAGATGATCAAGAAAGGCGGAAATAGGATGTTCATCAAGGAGTTGGGCATGAAGAGCACGCGGCAACCGATGACGATGATGGCGGTGAAGATGGTGGGGAGATAGAGTTTGACGCCATTCTTGAGCTGTTCGGGTTTCAGTCGGATGAGCAAGGCACCGATGATGGCCGCCAGCAGCCAAACGAAGGTGTTGGTAAGGCTGAATGCTTTGGCGTTGAGCATGCCGTTGTTGCCTAGCCTCCAGTTGATCAGGACGGCAATCAAGATGCCGAACAGCATGGCGACATAGCGCCGCTGCTCTTTGGCAATCACCTTGTTGACGCCTTTGATGTGTTTGAAAACGGGCAGCAGTAAGAGGTAAGCAATCAGCCAGCAGACAAAAAATTCGATGAGGATGAAAGCGACGATGAGAATCTGGAAGGAATACTCATATTTCTTCACCGGTGCCACTTCCTCGGCTGTCTCTGTCTCCTGTTCTTCTTCGAGGTTTTCGGTAATGGTCTGCTCTACCATCGTGGAGTCGCCAAGGACCACCCCTTTCATCAGCGAGTCGATGGATTGGTTGTCTTGGGCTGTGGCGAGCATCTCTGCGAAATCGGAAGGGGCGTATTTCTCCCTGGTGTCTTCCTTGGCTTGTTTCCAATAACGTCCGAAATGCGCGAGGATGACAGGCCAAGGCGTCTGTCCCTCGACGAAGATGCGGTTTTGAAGCAGTTTGTAATAGTTGCTCGCATATTCGTATGACTCATTCAAACGCAGGTAGGTGTTGCTGTAATGGATGCTGTCGGCTACCACGATGGCCTTGCTTTCGAAATACATCTTTAGCAGTTCGCTGGCGTAAAAGATACAGGAGTCGCGGTCCTGTTGGCCTTGCTCGTCCAGGAGGAATGGATTGGCGATGGAGTCGGACAGTGTGGCGGCTTCAACGGCCAGTTCCAGTTGCGAAGTGCGGAGCAGGTATTGTTCGTCAAGGGAATCGTTTCGATAGAGCAAGCTGTCGGCGATGCCGTAAATGTTGTCCAGTTCGGGAGGAAGCCGTCGCAACGATTCGAGCAGTCGGGCATAGCGGTCGATCTCTATGTCGAGGTTGCCGACAATGCGATCGTAAGGCATCCGGTCTTTTTCGAAGGTGTTGTATTCATTGGTCACTTTTTCAAGGGCATAGCAGAGGTCGAACGTGTATTCCTGCTTTTGGGAATACAGCAGCAGTGACAGCTCGTTGCATTGTTTCATGATGTCCACCATCTCCAAGTGCTGGTTCTCGTAGTTTTCAGCCAGCCTTTCTTGGGTCTTTGACATCTTTCGATAGTCGCGCCGCAGGCTGTGTCGAAGGTCTTGAAGCGTAGCGCTGAGATGCTCTTCATTCGTTGCTGCAAACAAGGGAAGGATCAAGAGCAATGCCAACAATATGGGAAATCGTTTCTTTTTCATAATGTGTTGTTTTGTGTGGCAAATATAAGAAAAACCCTAGTATCTTTCGTTAGGGATGCCTTTTCTTGAATGAATATCCCTTCCTCTCCCAAACCGGCATTTCACGTTGGATGAAGATGTTGTAAAAGCGGTTGAAGTCGGTGTGGAAGGCGTCTTCTGAGGGCCAGTCTGCAGAGGCGTTCCAGGCGCGTTCAGCTATTCCAAGGGCTTTTGGGAGCATTTGATAGGTGACATCGTCAAAACTCCGAAGTTGCGAAGACCAGAGTGCCGCCTCAACGCCGATGATGTCGCCGAGATAGTCGTTGGGTTGGAGCTCGAACGTCTTTCTTTCGTCCACGTAGCCCGCCCAATGGAGGCCGATTTCATGTGGATCCGCACTGTAGGCCAAGTCGAGGTAGGTGAAAGCGGCAGGAGAGAGCACTACGGGGAAGCCCTCGATGCCCTTGGTGTTCCACACGTTGATGAAATAAAGCGAACGTTTGAGTCTTTCTTCAGTTTTGATGTCCAACCCTCGGGCGATGTCTTCCCATCCGGCCAGACGGATGCCTTTCTGCTCGGCGAGGTCCAACATGCCGTTGATAAACATCTCTTTCATCTCGTGTCGATCTTTGCCTGCCCACGCCCCATCGGGAACCTCATCTCCACCGATGTGAATGGCTGGCAAGGGTACATGGGCTTCACGGTGCAGCCTGATGACTTCGTCGAACACCAAGTTATAAAAATTGTAAACGCTGGGCAAATCCACGCCAAGCACATTGTCGGTGAAGTCCTGTGCCGACCAGTAATGCGAGGTGTCGGCAGGATCTTGCAGGCGGTAGCTGCTGTCGCCCGTGCGTCGTTCGTAGGCTTGCATGGCTTTGATGGAAGCCCGTGAATGCCCGGGGGTGTCGAATTCGGGAATCACTCTAATGCGGCGTTCCCAAGCGTATTGGATGATCCGCTGGTATTCCTCTGCGGTGTAAAAGGTGGCATTGCCGATGCGTCCGTTGATGGTAGGCTTCAAGGCTCGGGTCTCTTGGAGATCCCAGTCGGGAAGGGCATGGCGACCGCCGAACTCGGTGAGTTCAGGCAGTCCCTTGATTTCCAGACACCACGACTCATCATCCGCGATATGGAAATGAAGAGTGTTCATTTTCCATGAGGCCATCAGATCGATGATTTGTAGCACTTCGTCAACGGTACGGAATTCACGCGCCACGTCGAGCATGAAGCCGCGGTAGGCGAGGTCGGGCCAGTCTTCGAGGGTCATGGGAGCTAGAGAAGCTAAGCCGGAGTCATCGGAATTGGTATCTTGTGATAGCTTTTCCATGGTGACTTGGGCATAATATTTCCCATCCTCGTCGTCGGCTTCCACGTTGGGGTTGCCTTCGTGGTCAATGGTGATGCGGTACCAGCCATTGGGATGTGTTTCAGTCGTTTCCATGGGTTCGGTGCCGTGTTGGATGCGTTTGATTTGCGGGATGATGTCGGCAGGTTGGACCTCGTAAAGGTTTGAGAAATCTTCAGGAGCGGCTCCTTCGGGAGGAAGTGTTTGGAAGTGATAAACCGTTTCCAAAAAGAGGTCGGGCTTGCCTTTTTGTTGAAGGATGAAAGCCTCAGGGGCCCAACGTTGGCGGGGCAGGGGACGGCCATAATATTTCAGCGTAACCGTTGGGATGGACCTGTGTGTGCGCCTTAATGTGTCATTGGTTGGAATGTCGATATACCAGGAAGTGCCTTGGTAATGATGCATCTCGGGGCCTTCCACCGAGGTCTTGCCGTCAAACAGTTCTTGAAACCACACACGTGAGCCTTCGGGCATGTTGTGGAGCACCAAAGTGTGCAAGGCCCGACCTTCGTTATCGGCATTGCCTTCAGTCCATTCAGCAAAGGGGGATTGCGAGGGGTCGCCAGACGTTATTGCGAGCGTAGCGAAGCAATCCACCTGTTGCCGATTGCAACTTGCCAGGAACAAGAGCGCGATAATAATATATCGGTGTATCAGGGACATAGGTCGGCTACGGTCATCTCAGCCGCATGGATGAGGTCTTGTGGGTTGATCTTGAATTGGAGTCCGCGGACGCCGGCACTCACATAGATGATGTCGAACAGCTCGCAGGTCTCATGGATGAAGGTGGGGAAGGGCTTTTTCATGCCGATGGGCGAGCAGCCGCCGCGGATGTAGCCCGTGAGCGGCAGCAGTTCCTTCATTGGGATGAGGTCGCAGCTCTTGTTGCCCGTGACTTTGGCGGTCTTTTTCAGGTCCACTTCTTCGTTGCCTGGGATGACGCAGACGAAGTGTCCTGTCTTGTCGCCTTTCAGCACTAGCGTCTTGAACACCTGGTCGATGTCCTCGCCCAGTTGGTCGGCGATATGTTGCGCCCCAAGGTCGTTCTCGTCCACCTCGTAGGGTATCAGCTCATACTGGATTTTCTTTTGGTCCAGGAGCCTGCACGCGTTGGTTTTGTTGATTTTATCTTTTGACATAGTTCTATATCCATTCAAAGTTTTCTTTTCCGGCACCGATTTCGAAGTGGCATTTGGCGATGCCGAGGTCGATGGGTGCGTAGCCGTTGAGCAAGGTGAATCGGGTGCGGGCCTCCACCTTGTTGTCGTCGTGGAGAACGAACGCAAACTTCTGCTGGTTGATGGCCGTGGGTGCCAGCAAGGCAGCCTCCATGCCGCGGGTGAACCAGTCGGGGAGAGGAAGCCCTTTTTCTGTTGAGCGTTGGTCTTCCGTCACATCGGCAATCGTTTTCCGCTGAGGATGTTGTCTTCCCTGATTCTCGCCATAGCCGAGCGACACCACGCAAACCAGCTTTTCGTCGGGAAGTACCTTATATTGGTCGGGTTGCTTGCTGAACGACATCGCCACCCAGCAGGTGTTCAGTCCGAGGCATTGCGCCAGTAGCACCACTTTTTCGCCGTAATAGCCGAGATTGACATCGTCGCCTTTCTTGCCAATCATGGCGATGTAGTTGGACACGCCGCGGAATTTGCTGTAATGGGCGATGCCGCTGGCGAACGCCTTCGGCTCGTCCGTGACCAACTGGATGTGAAGACCACCTTCGCGGTTGCATTCGTCGATGAGGTCTTGCAGTTGCTGGATCTTTTCTGCCTCAATGGGCTTTTCGAGGTATTGCCGCACGCTGTGTCGGGTGCGGATGGCTTCTTCGAGTGTCATAGGTAATCGATTTACTTCGCAAACATAATGAAAAGGAGTGAATGTTTTATCGGGTAGGTTTTGAAAAATTTTCATTCTGAATGAAATATTTCCATAATTCAAGCTACAT